>Ga0210059_1013990_pt1 | contig 11911 bp, 7 predicted proteins | sample Ectturendosymbi2_FD_188042 | JGI IMG/M metagenome (GOLD analysis project Ga0210059, IMG submission 188042) | Ecteinascidia turbinata endosymbiont from Florida, USA - Sample 2 (SPAdes) (version 2) | ecosystem: Host-associated > Tunicates > Ascidians > Unclassified | place: Key West, Florida... | reverse complement strand
AAATAATATTTTCGATCCAAACGAATAAAAACAAATAATAACAAAACACAATCCAAATTATGATAAAAAACGTAACCGAAATCACTGGTAACTCCGAAAAGTCCGAACTCGACGTAATGACGTTTCATGACGTCATCCGAGTAGCCAATGAGAAACGAGAAGGGCGGTGCGATGCCTTGGCACGTGACAAACCAGCCAATGAACATACGCGAGAAAATTGGCATATACAGGTGTCTTTGCCAGGAGCAGTCAGTTGAGAAAGTGGGCATTCCAGCTCAACACCTAAACCAGTAGTGGGCATTCCAACTGGCTTAGGCAGAATATCCAGCAGTGGGCATACCAATCTGGCTTAGTCCGAGTGGGCATATCAATGGACTACCTTATACAAAAGAGGTTTTCGGTTTAGTGGCTATGATGCCGCTGACAATTTGGGCTTCTCTCTCCTCCATGAAAGAATAAAACTTGCGCTAACCCTTGTTACTTGTAATAAATCTCTATGTGTACATCAGTACACCATGTTATAGTAAACTCAAGTTGTTTGTATTAAAAGATAAATGTCGCAGTGCTTAACGTTATATTAATAAAACCATGAGTGAATACATTTTCGTCTGATAACAAAACTGAGATCGAAGTTGAACGAAAACGGGCGTGTCTAAGTTTCTTAATTGTTAACTTGGGTGTGCCTTGGGCACTCCGGCTAAATTCACCAGTGCTCTTTGCGGAATTGTCCTAAACGTGTGAAGCAATTTGATTTTGGGAATATTCAGTAAATATTCCTATAACAGCAGACACCTATGAGCACATTTATACCCTGATCAATTTGTAAGCACAACACAGTTTAGACTGGACTAGTGCATAAAACTGAAAAGTGATTATATAGTTAATTAAGATAAGGAAAAAGTATAAAATGTACATTGCTTGAACTTTAAGTGATGGTTTCTGCTGTAAACAATTTATGGTTACAATTGATTTGCGCATACATCTGCTACAGTGGAACAATAGTCAAACCAATATATTTCCCCAGCAGATAAGTGCATAATGCGGTTTTAACATGCTACTACTCATGTATTGATATTCTTAGCAATATAGTGGACCTTGAGTGCGTATTCGATTATGTTTTGTGTATACGTCTAACTATGAGTAATAATATTAGAAGAACCAATAAAAACCTGTAAATGATAGGACAGCGAAAAATAACGAGATATAAGCAGATAGATGCTTTCGACACTAGGATTAGTTTTATGATACCCATATATGACATTGTAAAGACGTGGTTAACGTGAAAGGTTTTTAAGATATATAATGTTTCAAGTAGCTTTTCGTTCATTTTTGGTATGATGTTCTGTTAAATTGTTTCGTCGAAACGTAGTTTTGAATATTTGCCAAGGGGAATCGTGAGTTGTCAAAGCCGGAGGATATGTCAAACGCTGAGTAGCTGATCATTTTGTTAAATAACGATTTGTATTGATTTACATCAGTTGGATAAAACTTGACTAAAACTACACTTTTATACCACTAAGGAGAAAATTTGGACATCTATTATAGTTAACTGAACGCGACAATGAGATGGAAGTCGTGTATATCACTTTAACTGGTCACTAGCCAGACACACGCTGTAAATTGTACCCTTAGTTGTGTTGTAGCAGAAGACATTGCTTAATTAAGTTGTAAAAGGGCTGTGAACGAGGCGGTATGAATACCGTAGGTCTGCGATTAGGTCATCTGTAGTTCTAACCAACATAATAGATAAGGTTGCTAAGTAAATAGAGTGTGAACTTTGTGTTCGTTTCGGTAAAAAGGATTATCCTTGGGATTACAGTAAGAAAGCACAGTTTGATTCAGCGCACATGATTGTTATTGCGTGTACCCCGATTACAGCACTAAAAAGAGAGTAAAAGTAAAAATGTTAGTAAAGGCGATCATAACCTGTGTCGAAGAACTGTTGAAAATGGGAATTGATAGAACGAATATTAAGATAAGAAGACCAATGGTGGATTTGATCCACATCCCAGTTTGCAGTAAAGTGCATCAAGAGTGTCAAGTTGCTGACAGAGATTTGTTGAAAGACAGCTCTGAGGAGTCCCATTCGGGTGTTCCTGGCTTTACTAAAGTTGCGCCGAATGGAAACTTAGTTGAATTAGAAGAAGAGAACATCCTTTCTGAACAGATAGGCTGGGTGGTAAAGGCAATTCAGTCCTTCCGTTTCAACTGGCCTCAGTGCCCAGTGCAAGTGTTGCATATCCAGCTGCAATCCAAAGGCTTAGAAATAGAACTTACACAAAACAATCCAATATTATTTAATATGCTCAAACAAAAAGTGTATAACGAATTTCGTTGTTCATTTCCGTCTTATGTTTCTCTTCTTAAGATTATAGACACTAAGAATTTTCGTTGGCAATTATACTGGCTATGGGAATATCTGATAAACAGCCCTATTACCATAAATACTTGTGAGAGTGTTCACAACTTAATCAGATTGTAACGCAGCATAATGTTTAAAATATGGTGACCTCTGATAAAAATTGGTTTTGAAAAACTACTTTCAATGCTATTGATACTTGTAGAATTTCGTAGTTCGTTCCGTTTTATTGGTGAGAGCTTTGGTATGCTGGGAATTTTTCTGGACTTTTTGGGGGATGCTTTGGATCATTGGGAGAAACTGGCTAAGGTTTTCTTCATTTTGGTACATTTTATTTCTATCCGTCTGTGATGCTTTACCGTTGGTACTGCTTTTATAAGACCGTGATGCTTATACTGAGTATTTAGGATGCACGGATCGTGGATAATGTTGTCCATAGTCGTTTGGGAATGATTGTGACATCTTGGGTTACTACTACAACTGAATTCATGAAAATGTGAAAATTAAGTTTTAATAAGCGTCTTTAGTGTTTTGCGATGCCTTAAGGAGATATAAACTACAAGAAATAGGGTCACCCTTCGTTACTAAACAGTCTCGTGATTAAAATTCAGAATTCCAGTATGTTTCTTTTAGTGTATTTCAATTTCAAATTTTGCTAATTTTTTCTTTCCCCTCGAGAAAAAAATAGCACAGGGATTTTGGTTGTGTTTCAAAGATAAATAAGTTTCTGAAAAGGTGTGTGAAGAATTTGCGGGATAGTAATCAGAACGAAAGCATGCCTTCTCCAAATATACTGTCTCAACGAACATGAATGCAAGAAGAATTGAACTTTTTTACTACCCAGTTTTCAGGGGATTTGGGATGCCTACCAAGGAGGAGCTGCGACAAGGGATTGTCAATTATCTTATACATCACCCTGAATTACGACCCCAGCAACATGATCCTTGGTATTGTTCTAAAGCATCACCTGGTTTTAACCATGAGACAGTAGACTGTTATTTCATTGTGGCACCCCAACCTTTAAAAGAGCCTGAACACATAAGCGGTATGGTCCGCTATTCTAGTATTGAATTGGAAACAACTATTGGATTGGAAACAACTCGGCAGACGGAAGCCAAACATAGCTTTTGCCCATATTAGTCCTCTGACATAACCATGTCGGTTGGACCGATGATTGTAGCCGGTGTTTGAACAGGAGTCGGATCCTAAAATTGGAAAAACTGCCAGACCCGAATCAGGATCCGGATTCAAAAATTTTGGAACAGGAGCGGAGTCTGAAAAAGTGACTCCGGCCACCTCTGATCTCGAGCCTCTGCTTGACTGTTTCCAGCTGTTGCCGTACTAGATCAGACAAACTACAAGATCAGTGTGTCACGCTCGAGCAAGCTTTTCGGCGTTGTTCTGCGGCAAACTTGAAATTTCTTAGGCAAGCAGGCTGGATGCCACAGAAATCCCCAGATACAATTATGCATAATAATGTACTTTATCCAGTGTAGTTTTAATCTGGCTGCTTATGTTAATCTTTTTGTTGGTGTATTTTTAAGGGTGTTTGTATCGTATTTGATATTTTGTGTTTTACTTATTGTGAATCAATCATCGGATGGAGACGGAGTACTGAAGTGTGTACAGTTCAGTACACTGAGACTGAGTGCAGTGTGAGTGTTAAGTGTACAGTAGACTACTACTACTTAGTAGCACTACTGTAGTGTAAATCCCTTTCGCTAGCCTGTTAAGAGACGCTTGAGCTTCAGCTTGAGAATGGGTAAATGCTGTAGTGTAGTGTGTTGCAACCTCTCTGATGGCATTGCGTTGATTGATTGTTGTGTGATTCACCACGAACGGGATGTGCGTGAAGAATAACCCCATGATTATGATTGATTATTATAGGCTATGCAGCGTGAGCAAGCAATAGTAAGAGAGATTGCGAGCATGATCTCTAAGCTTTGTGTACATGCTGCTCGGGATTTCCAATCGCAACAAAATGGTGCTGTGACCAGGATATGGAGGTCGGGGCTGAGTTCAGCCTTCACACAAAGAACGTGCGATCGGTGTGGTTCGTTTTCAAAAAGGAGGGGATGTTGCTGCAACCTCTGCGGTGGTGTTGCATTGATTGATTGTGTGATTCACCACAAACGGGATGTGGGTGAAGAATAATACCATTAATTATATATGTAGCACGAGCAAGCAATAGTAAGAGAGAATGTGAGCATGATCTCTATTGTTGCTTGCTGCCACGGTGCGAAGCTTTGCGCACGTGCCGTTCGGCATTTCCGATCGCAACAGTAGACAAGCCTGTAGCATGCTAGAGAAGAAAGGAAAAGAACATAGGCCTATCAACAATCATGCAGAAGGGTTGTCAATTCGATACATAAGGCAAATAATAAAACTAACAACTGCGCGTGAAGCTTTCATTTCAAGAATATGGTGCAATTACATTAGGCAGTGGCTATAGAACTGCTTGTGGATCTTCATATATGAAACCTTATTTGACCTGATTGAAAATCACGATAATTGCATATAAAGTTTTTTAGGCTACTGTTTTTTGTGTGTGATTGTGAGGTTAGCTAAGAGATGCAAGTAAGTTTTTACTAATAATGCATGACTAACACCCAAGGAAACGCACCTAAAATATTTGAAAAACTTCTGTTCTATTACTTAGACTCAAAACAAGATGATTAGCAATTGCTTGTGAGTTATTAATTGTAATCAAATACATTTACAATACAGCTGAAACCCTAAACAACAAATGAATGTTCGTGTTTTTGGCGGAGCAATACTATAGAAAAATTTACTTCATCTGTTTTACAGTAAGATCATACAAAAGAGGCAGTGGCTATAGAACTACCCTTGGATCTTTGATTAAATTTTAAACCTTATACAAGTACCTTTTGTAATGTGACAGTAATGCACGAGGAGAATGTTGTAGGCTTTGTAGAAACATAGCAAACGCAAAAGGTAAACCTAACCTTAACCATAGCCCTAACCCTGCTAATGCTAACCTTAACCTAATGCTAACCCCTAAACCTAACCCCTAAAGCAGGGCTACTCAATTATTTTAAGAAAGGGTCTAGTTACAAATGTAAAATTGTTCGAGGTCCGGTCACTCCCATAAAATCATGCAAATGTGACATGTCTTGGATTTTTCTAACAAAAAACGTAATATGAGAATTTAATACGATTCTACCAGTTTTTTTTTTAAGGAAAATGTTAGGTACCTGATGTGAGCCTGTAGGGATCCGATTTCTCTGATTATAGAGACCCGATTTTCTTTGATTCCAGGGACCCGATGATGATTTTCTCGGATTGTAGGGACCCGATTTTCAATTCTAGGTACCCGAATCGGATGCCTAAAACGCCTTAAAAAAAATCCCTGATTATACTGTATATAGATATACAAAGTCCGGTAAATGGACACAGATATTAACAAACACTGTCAGCATTATTTATTGTTCTGCTGGTGGGAGCAATGGCATTTTGTGCTTCTTGGCCGCTACCTAAATTTTTGTTCCAAGGTAGTGACAGTGAATAGAATGTAATGGTCAAGGTTTTATTCGTGATACAGATGCAAAATTTGTTCTTTATGAGCTTCTTTTTTGACAGTGCAGAGTTTCAGCAGTCAGCGACGTAACTAGATGTTCAGGCCAAGAGGGAAAACATAGCTGAAAAAGGTCCACTGCCCACTGTAGGGGGTTGCTAGCAACACTCAGAAAAACACTGAGAAATGACGATGAATCCGGATGTGGATGGCTCTACTAAAACCCTAAATCACCACCAAATACTCCGAAAAACGCAAAGAAAAACTACTGAAAACTAAAAGAATACTAACACTGAAGTATAAGTCCAGTGGGGGCCCGAGTTTTACTTTTACTGTAACTGGCAGGAGGAGACAATTCGCTCCTCCAGCAGCGGCAGGTAGACCCAAACATCGCAAGATTTCCGCTGACTATTTGCAAGGAGCGGAAAAAGTTTTGGAGATACCTTCCTTTGACAAGAAGTTCTCAGGTGTGCCATCAAAAAATATTTTTTTCACTGCTACATTCTATTGGAATTCAATTAATTTCAGTTGAGTTTTGGCTACGTTCACACCAGTGGGGCCAAGCTGCCAGAGCTCCGCTCCACCACCTTCATCAGTGAATGCAGTGAATGATGGGTCGTTGCCAACAAATATAAACGAAGGTGCCCAGCAGAGCTCCGGTGCCTATAAAAATATCCACTTCATCTTTGGTGCACACATGTGCATATGTCTTTTGCTTCAGTTGAGAATTCGGTAATGTCTGTCACTAAAAAAGGTTTTGTGGAAAGAGCAGCAACTGTTTTCGAAAAGAAAGTCACCAAACTGTTCGACAATGATGGTAATCAACTCTTTAATAAGTTGAATATATCTGGAATCTTCTTGCTTTTATTTTTCCCAAATGCTTCGGAAAATGACTAAGTTCGTTTTGAATGACTTATTTGAAGAAAACTTTTTCTGGAAAGGGCAAATAGTAGTGATCAAATCTAGAGTAGTAGGCTTTGTTTTTCTCGTTGAAGTTTTACATTCAAGTCGTTGAGGTGTTACACTATGTCAGCCAAAAATTGAACAGTTTCCCTTTGTTTGAATTACCATTCCTAAAAAAGCTGAAAGCTTTTCTTTACATTTTGTTGACTTCCCGTAAAAAAAATAAAAATAATTTCCTAAAGGACCAAATCTCTGCAAAACTCTTCCCTTACTCAAGCATCTTTCACAACTGTGCACAAATAAATTTGTATAATTGTATTGATTTTGGAAAGAAAAGGTTTCATTGCTATATTCTAGCCTTGAATCCACTATTTTCACCAGGATAGACATTGTAGTGACGAGCTATTGTTTTGAAAAATTATGACGAAACAATTACTTTGAACCAAAAAATCGTAGCTTGCCCAACTCAGGTGTGCACTGCAATTTAGTTGAACAACAGGTTAATCGACAATCACACAGCTGGCGAGGAGTAAATGCTTCAGAAGTAAGGCCAAAAGCGCAAAATTTTGGGGTGAAAACTTCTGTGTATAGAATACACCTTTGAAAGGCTGACGAGGTCCGACCGTCACCATCCAAAGGTCTGGATTCGGACCGCGGTCTGCCGTTTTGAGTAGCCCTTCCCTAAAGCAAAAGTTTGGAAAGTTTTGAAAGAGTAAGCGAAACTGGTCCCACGATTCGAGCCATGCAAGCAGTCATTACTACGAAAACATAAGGCACCAAGGTAAGAGGTAAACACACAACCATTAGCGTGGCAGACTTGAAACATATCCGTTACGTTGCCAGGATGGCGCTACTTGAGTGACAAACTGGCCACTTTATTTGAAGTGCGTCATGCGAGGCAGTGTGGTGGAATAAGTTTTGAAATAAGATCCATGGATGGTTACATAGCCACTTTTTGTCTGGGGTAAAAAGTAAATATTTTTTTTTGCCCGAGTCAAAGCGGAACAGGACTTTTCTGTCTGACCGTTTCGGTCTGAGCTGTTTCGCTCTGAGCCGATTCAGTCTAGGGAACATTTCAGTCTGCCATTTTGATCTGGGGACATTCGGTCACGACATTTCTGTCCATCAACAACTGATTACATTGTTTATAAAATTATTATATAGGCAGGCGAACTGTTAGGCTAGCTGGTGTTATGCCAACTCTGTTTTGAGGAGTCATGATTGCGATTATGTCCGAATTGCAATGATGAGTTTGAAGTGCTTGTATTTAATTACAAAATTTCGATAATGGTTTTATTTGCTTGCTGATAATCATGAAAATCATATGTTGATGCTGATTAACTGTTGGATCTTGGATCATGTTTGTACTTTTTTAAAATAAAACCTTTTGTTGATGTAAGTACATTTGTTTTTAAAAAAAAACATGTAGGACCTCTGCAAGATTCATAGTCTGACCGAAATGTCTCGAGACTAAAACGACCAAGACTGAAAAATCCCGTGACCAAAACGGCTCAGACTGAAACGGCTCAGACTGAAACGGCTCAGACTAAAACGGCTCAGACTAAAACGGCTCAGACCGAAAGGTTGTGTACCTAGTCAATACATCTGTTTGGGGTAAAAACAAACTCTAGCTCATCAAACTCAAAATGTAAGGTTGTCAAAATTTTTAGAAAGTGACTACGGAACCACCCATGGATCTTATGGCAAAACTTATTCTGCCGTACCGCCTCACATGACACGGTTCGAATAAAGCGGTCAGTTTGTCACTCAGGCGATGGTGGCCTGGTAGCATAGTAGATGTGTTTCGTGTCCACTGTGCCAAATGGTTGTTGGTTCGCCTCTCACCTTGGTGTCTTACGTTTTCATAGTTGTGACTGGTTGCACGTTTCAATTCCTGAGACCACTTTTTCTTTCTTTTTTCAAAACTTTCCAAACTTTTGCTTCAGCGGTTAGCGTTAGGTTAGCTTTAAGTTAGCATTAGGGTTAGGGCTACGATTAGGGTTAGGCTTTAGGTTTACCTTTAGTGTTTACTATGTTTCTACCAAGCCTACTACATTCTCGTGCATTACTGTCATGGTACAGGAGGTGATTGAATAAGGTTTTAAATTTAAAAGTCCATGGGCAGTTCTGCAGCCACTGCCAAATTTTTATTGCTATGAGTATGCAGAGACATGCATTTCCAAAGCAATAGCCAACTTTGCCATGTTTATGCTAACTACTTCTTGTTTGAAACTTTTGGTCCTATCTAATATCAACATCGATTTTCAAACAAACCTGCAAACCTTATTTGAGGATTTAGGTTGGAACAAATATGTTACAAACATCGTCTCACTGAATGCCTCTGTAGCACTTCATTTGAAAGCCAATTCATTTGAAAAAAATTTTTCTTTTCAATAGTTTTTAAGGGGTAGTTACTTATAACCCCAACATTGAGAAAAATTTTTTACCCCACTTGACTATAGCAATTAGCAAATGAAAAGGGACTGTGGCAAACGTGAACAAAATAATCCCATGACATTTCTGTTCAGTTGTGTGGAGAGGGGGCAAATGGGATGCCAGAAAAATTTAAATGCTGTAACTAGATGATTTTTTCTATTGTAAGTCTACTAAAACATGCTGCATGGATTTAATTCTTCGCAACTTGTTTTTTGTCAACACTAATATTTACTGTTCACATGCCAGTAATTCTCAGCTTCTTGATTACCAGGGACCTATACTCTAGGTTGTTCCAGATTGTGCGATTCAGGGAAAATTGCAAAAAAGAGTTGAAAGATAATCAGGGTTGAGAAAATCCCTTTTTTTAAAAAAAACAACCCACCTGTTTTTTTTTAAATCCGTTTTTTTGTTTTTTTTAAAAAAAACAGGTCTTTGTTCTTTTTTTAAAAAAGCACAAAAACCTCATTCTCAATTATTTTTATTGCGCCATGCAATATCACCATTTAAAAAAAATTACACAATAATAATTTGTTATACCTATTATGGGATTTGTGTTTGAGGGTAAAAAAATGTACCCCATGTTTGTTTTTGCTAAGTATTGTTGGTCATTTCACTCCAAAGTGGTAAGGCTTGGCAAGAATGCACACAGCAAACAGAGAAAAGCCACTCCCACACAAACTCTGCTGTTTCACGTCAAGTTTATGTACATGCCCTGCTAGTTCAACATCTATATAGGCCCAGTGTATTTTTTCAACAAATGGTTTGGTATGGTCCAACATCAGAAACAGCTTGGATGCAGAGAAGGCAGAAAAAATCATTAAATTATACCGATTTTACAGAGCTAAAGAAGGTAACTAGTAGGATTTACTCAAACTGTTCAAATTATTCTTATCTTTTTTTCAAGTCCTTCAAATTTCATTGCTGTTTGTTTTGTTTCATTGAAAAATGTACAGCTGAATGTACAAGTGTGCTGCTTATTTTACTTCATAGTACATTTTCACAGGAAAAGTAAAGCGTGGGAATTTTTGTGGGTTTTATTTTTTTTAAGTGGGCTTTCACAAAAACGGGTGTTTTCTTTGGTTGGGTCCAACTACATGTACACTGAAGATAGTTATAGACGTTTAATTAATTTTCTGAGCCAAATTTCAAAACTGTACGATTTCAACGTGCTTGATTTAGCTGATTTTATAATACATCACTAGTTTCCCGTTTCGTTTTTTCTGCTAATACAGTCACACTTTTGTGGTTGAAATATGTGTATCATTTCGAGCTTCGTCACTAATCAGCAGTTCAGGTGGATTAGTCATAACGGCTCAAACAAGCCCGTATCTGTTCTGTCCTTCCAGTAGTTGTACATATAACAGTCACATAATAAAAACGAAAGTTTTCTTGCGTACTTTATGCTCATTCTCATGTAGTTTAACAAGTTTTAAATTGTCAACCCAAGATGTCCGCCATCCCAACCGCATAGGTTCTGATTGACTGCTATTCATCGAGACATTCGTGCAGCCTTGTCTTTTTGCAGTTGTGAGCTGCCCTGGCATAGCATTGAGTGTGTTCTACTCCCTGTTTTAGCATGTTGCCGAATAGTTTTGTAGGTATGAACTGCTCTTAGGAGACCGCTAATGTGATTTATGTTCATTTCAGTGACACATTGTAGCCTACAACAACGAGTAAAGAGAGTATAGAATGATATGTACAGGGACCCCGGAGAATGGAGGCATGGCAGGAGCATTTTCCCCTCTGCCCTTTTAAAAGGGGGGCAATGGAGGCAGAGGTGCCTTTTCATCATAGGTGTAGGTGCAGGTAAATCTTTGGGAGTGCGAAGGATTTTTGCCCGAATTTCCCCAAACTTGCCCGAAAAGTTTTTTGTGCAATTTTTCCTACAAATTTTTTCCCAAAAAGATCATGAAGACTTTTTTTTGGTGTGACCTCCCAAAAAAGGTCTTCATGTGTTTTTCCGCAAACCATGTGTGCCATTTTTTGAAGTGAAGCAAGGCTGGGCGCCATTTATACCTAGATTTTCAGGGATTTTGCTCAGATTTTCAGCGAATCAAAACTTTTGGGAGTGTGCTTGCACCTCCACCTCCAACATCAGTTGCGTTTCATAACAGTATCATAGGTAATTTCATGGCATATCAAGATTGGCCTGAAACAAATTTATTGCAGCTAATCGGGCACCCAGAAAATTCAGAATGATTTTCTATAAACTTTATTATTTTTGAGGTCAGCATTTTTGATGAACAGAAACAAACATGTTTGGTAACGATTTTTTTTGTTTTATAACACTTTGAGAGCTGGCGTACAATATATTCGTACTTCGATTTCAGCCCAAAAAACAGCAGTTTTCGGTTGCCTTACCAACGCCCTAGCTCCTCTGCTGATTGCGCTAGAGAGCTGTTCAAGGGCTTAAACGGATCAGACAGTCTTCAAGATTGCACTCGAAAAAAATTTTTTTGGTTGGGGGGTGCAGATTTTTTGTGACTGACGTCATGAGTGAAGTAGTTTTGGGGTCATTTTGGCTCATGTTGCCTGGCCTAGGGCTCAACCGCTAGGCCAAAGTGTTTCGCTGAAGTTTTCATTGGAAACTAGGCTCGAGTCTGAGTCTTTTGAGCCTTTGATCAACTTTCTAGCGTTTCTGGTTCAAAAGTTATGATCTAAAATAAACAAATTAATTA
>Ga0210059_1013989_pt1 | contig 11911 bp, 9 predicted proteins | sample Ectturendosymbi2_FD_188042 | JGI IMG/M metagenome (GOLD analysis project Ga0210059, IMG submission 188042) | Ecteinascidia turbinata endosymbiont from Florida, USA - Sample 2 (SPAdes) (version 2) | ecosystem: Host-associated > Tunicates > Ascidians > Unclassified | place: Key West, Florida... | reverse complement strand
GTTTTCATTGGAAACTAGGCTCGAGTCCGAGTCTTTTGTGCCTTTGATCGACTTTCTAGCGTTTCTGGTTCAAAAGTTATGATCTAAAATAAACAAATTAATTAATTATCTAATTAGCGAATTAGTCAAATATTTTTACTAACTTACATCATAATTTTTTAACCCGAAACCCCAGCAGGTCATCCAAAGTATCAAAAAACTTGGATTGTAGCCTAGTTTCCAGTAAAAACTTCAGCAAAATACTACCACCTAACGGTTGGCGCCCAGGGCCAGGCAAAGTGGGCCAAGGTGGCCTAAAAGTCCTCCACTTATGACGTCACTGACAAAAAACCCGCACATCCCAAGTAAAAAAAAATTTTCCGTGTGCAGACTAGAAGACTTGTCGCGTCTTCCAATGCTTCAACCAGGTCCGTAACTTCAACAGGAGCAGAGATATTCCTGCGCAAAGCCATGTGTTTTTAGGCATTTTTTTCCGAAAATTCCCGAAAGTACCCGGACGCCAAAGAGTTAAAAAGTTTTTTAGAGACCTGATTTGGGTCCCTACAATTGAAAATCAGGTCCCTGGAATCAGAGAAAATTATAAAGGGAAATATATGAAATTTAGTTGGAAATTTTTCGGGTCCATACCAGGTACCTAACATTTTCCTTTAAAAAAACCTGCTGTATGTCTTTATGCTACAAAGTTGCGGTAGAAGGGTCTGTGCACTGTTATCTTGAAATCAACTGGTGAGCAAGTGTCAACTCTTCAGATCCCGTGATTTGGCCAAGTTAGGCAAGTCATAACTTGCCAGGCAATTGAGCTAGAGAGCTGTTCAAACCCTGTATGTAAAGATGCGGCAAGTCTAGTAGATTTGATCAAAAAAAATTTGGTAGGTTTGGATTTTTGTTTTTGTGTGACTGATGTTATAGAGAGGGTAGTTTTAGTTTTTTTAGGCCCACTTTATTGGGCCCTAGGCCCTGACCCAATCGGCCAAATTTTTTACTCATATATTTTGATATCTAGGCTAGAATCCTTGGTTGACTATCTAGCCCTTTTGACTCGGAAGTTATGGCCAAAAAAAACTAAATTTTGACAAAAATGAAAAAGTATGATTTGCTGAAAAGCAAATCTTTGTCCAATCACAAGCAAATCTTTGTCCAACCACAATTTGCCTAAAAGCAAATCTTTGTCCAACCACAGCTAGCTGATCGAGCTAGAAAGGTGTTCAAACCCTCTGAAGATGTGGGAAGTCATGTAGATTAGATCTTTAAAAATTTGGATAGTTTTAGACTTTGGGTTTTGTGTGGATGATGTCAAAACTGGGATAGGTATAGGCCATTTTGGCCCCTCTCATCAGGCCCTAACCTCAAGGCTCAATGTTTTGTTTCATAACACTTTGAGAGCCGGTCTACGAATATATCGTACCTAGATTTTGACCTAAAACCAGCAGTTTTCAGTTGCCTTACCAATGCCATAGCTCCTCTGCCGGTTGTGCTAGAGAGCTGAAAAAAATTTTTTGGTTGGGGGTTGCAGATTTATTGTAAGTGACATCATAAGTGAAGCAGTTTTTGAGTCATTTTGGCTCATGTTACCTGGCCTAGGGCCCAACCGAGTTTATTGAGCCTTTGATCGACTTTCTAGCATTTTTCTCAGGACAGAATTTGCGTTAATTAATCAGGGATGAAGTAGCAATTTGGTTTCCGAACACTCTTGAGCAGATAACTAGCGTAACAGCTTTTATGAGCAAATATTGCCGACATGCTGTATACCGGGGTTTTCTGGAAGGCCGCCCAGGGCCATTAATAGGAAAATAGACACAATTCAGAAAATAAGACGTGGACCAAATAACCGCCCGGGCTGTTATACGGCAGTTGCATATTGCCTGTGTCTGAACAACTACACATGCACACGTTTTGTTCTAGTGGTTTCAAATATAGTGGGTCTTCAATAGCTGTTGAAGAGGTGATCTGGGCCGCGATAAAAAGTTTGCCAACCACTGGTGTAAGGTGACAACTACAAATAGTATTCAAACTCAGTACGGTATAACGTTGGACGTACCGTGTAAGGTGACAGGTACAAATACCAGTACGGTAGTATTCAACTCAAATATTAGCACTGTATAAACGCCAACCTAAGATAAGCGCTCATGGGCGGACTGAAGACTGGGCGGCTTTCCGGAAAACCCTGGTATCAGTGGAATTTTGCCGATGTGATACTTTGACAACATCACAAAATTCATCAGTCAATTTCTAGTCCTAACACTTTCAGAGCTGGGTACAATATATTCATGTTTTGAAATCGGCCTAAAATCAGAAGTTATCGGTTGCCTTACCAATGCCATAGCTCCTCCACCGATAGCGCTAGAGAGCTGTTCAAACTCTCAAAAGGTTTGGCAAGTCTTCTAGTCTGAACTCTAAAAAACTTTTTTGGTTGGGGTTGTGGATTTTTTGTGAGTAACATAAGTGAAGTAGTTTTTTTGGCCATTTTGGCTCATGTCATCTGGCCTAGAGCCCAACCGCTAGGCCGAAGTATTTTGCTTAAGTTTTCATTGGAAACTAGGCTCTAGTCTGAGTCTTTTGAGCCTTTGATCGACTTTCTAGCGTTTCTGGTTCAGAAGTTATGATCTAAAATAAACAAATTAATTAATTATCTAGTTAACTAATCAGTCAAATATTTTTATTACTTTAATGATAACTTTTGAACCCGAAACCTCAGCAGGTCATCCAAAGTATCAAAAGACTCAGTTTGTAGCCTACTTTCCAATAAAAACTTCAGCGAAATACTACCATCTAACGGTTTGGGCCCAGGGCCAGGTAAAGTGGCCTAAAAGTCCTCCACTTATGACGTCACTCACAAAAATTCGCACCCCTTAACCAAAAAATTTTTATTATGTGCAGACTAGAAGATCGTCTTTTGAGCCTTTGAACTGCTCTCTACCACTTTCGGCACCCGAGTTACGCGCGCGCAAAGTGGATTTGGATTTGTCTTAAAAAAATGTTGTAACCTAGTCCTAGCGGAGGACCTTTTATAAAAAAACTGCAATCACGCAGAGGTTTAAAATGGTGGTTGCTGACCAGCAATCACATGACCTGTTAATTAGCTTGTTACCTCACTACGCAGTGCCATGAGGTTGTCGAGTGTTTCTTCCTTTGGAATGCAAAGAGTGCCACTGCAAACTTTATTGTGACTGCAGAACTTATTCAAACCATTAGTTTTTACGACTTTGCAATTTTTCATGTTTATTTAATCCACATTTATTTCGAATCTACATATTCAAAAAATCCCTGATTTTTGGATTCGAATACCCAAGGATTTGAATCCATAGGATTCGACATTCCATTATATGTATCCCTAATTCCACCACGCACTATGCTTATCAAAGTTTCCTGGGTGTTTGTTTGTACAAAGCCATTAATGATTTCATCATATATGGCTTTAATATACAACCAATTATCTGATGTTATGTGATCCATGTAGACCATGGATTCCCAGCCTTTCTCTGACCATGTACCCCTGGAGCATTTTGACAGATCAGGATGTACCCTAAAATTTTTCATGACCAAAAGGTTGATTAAAACAATATAAATCCGTTATATATAATTTTATTGGAACTTTTAGAATTTTAGAACTATTAAGGTACACTTCGTTTTTAAGTCCCAGAGTTACTAAGTATGTTTTGCCTTCTATTCCTAACCTTAAATGTACCGCTTCAGATAGGCAAATGTACCCCAGGTTGGGAACCCCTGATGTAGACACTACCAGGCTTTTTCACAACACCACAATGCTCTTCTCATATGGTACCAGCAGCAGTTCTTGTGTCATCTTTCCTTCCATTGAACCCAATACAAACAAGACCTGAACTTTCCATCTTGCTGCACATATGTTTTCCATACCAATCCACACCTCCCTAGCCACTTATCTTTCGATCTGGCATGTTTGAATCATTCAATCCCATATCTTCCAAAGCAGCATTGACAGTAGCTGCAGTTGCTCAACACCTGACTTCATAATGACCAGAAACCATTATAAGTTTGTCATATGAAATTCTGTTTTACATTCTTCATGTCAATTCTTCAGTTGTTTCATATTCCTCGTCAGTTTCTGAAATGATCTTGCTGCCAGAGCCAGTTGTTAAAACTGTCACTTCTGGGGAACAATGTGCAACATCTACAGCTTTTTTTCTTTTGTCTCACTCTTGTTCTTTTTCAGGCAGCAGCCACCATAGTATCCACTCCACCAAGTTGTTTTTTCTTTAGTTTTTGGTTAACAAAAAGCATTCCATAGAAATGTAGGCACGTGAAAATCACATTTACATGAAGAGCTGTCAGTTCGTCTGTCACAACAAACGTTTCATTAAACTGTCCAAATCTTCCTTGAAATTCTCAGTATTTCTTCTACAGGTTTTATCTTGCTATCTCTTTCAACTAATCTTTGTATCTTCACACACAGTCCTTCATGCATATGATATAAGGCAAATTTCAAATAAAATGTGCTAGTCAAAAACAGATCACACAGAAGTTAACCTCATGTTGGAATCAATGTCTGAAGGTAAACTACAGGCATAGTGTGGAACTTTAATTTTGAAAACTTATGTTGCTTTGAACCCCTCCCCCCTAATGAATATTTATTATGCAATTGCAAAAAGTCAAAGTCCATAACTTACTGATGTTTTTTCATAGTTCTCTGGGCAAGATTATTGTTGTAGACAACCAACAATGTCTCAACTTTGCCTCAATGAACTTTCTTGGTTTACTGGGGAACAAAAGTGTTGAAAAGAAGGCATCTGATTGTATTAGAAAATATGGAGTGGGTTCTTGTGGACCAAGAGCATTTTATGGAACAGTAGGTAAGCAGTTTATTCAAGCTTCTGCTGTAAATTGTTTGTGGGAGATTTCTTAGTGCTCTGTCATATTTTTTCTCGTAGGGTAATAATCTATATTGTTGTCTTGTTGCTATTGCTTCTAAAACACTTTTCTCAATGTAAAAATCACAGTGCCTTACATTGGTTTCATTCATTGGCCACTGGATGAGCTCCTTCTTAAGTCCTGTTTTAACTTACACATTAATATCATTGTATTTGAAGGTCCTACTCATTACAATTTGTTTAACTTTCAGATGTTCATGAAGAAATGGAGAATAAGTTGGCAAAGTTTATGAAATGTGAAAAAGCAATCTCATATTCATATGCATTTGCAACAATTGCTAGTGCAATTCCATCATATGCAAAACGAGGAGACATTATCTTTGCGTGAGCGCCAAGTTGTGTTGGTTGGTAACATGTTGTGTGATGATCACGCTATCTGCAAGTTAGAAGTATGTGCAGACATATATCAGCATCATATAATTCTCAGGGGCATCAAAGTATTTCTCTATGAAAATGTGGTTTCCTTCTGTTTTGCGTTTTATTTTGTGTTTTGTTCAGTTAATTACATGACAACCTAAAATACTTTACAGAGATGAAGGTTGCTGCTTTGCCATTCAAAAAGGATTGCAGGCTTCCCGAAGTCACGTGGTTTTCTTCAGTCACAATGATTTGAATGATTTGGAAGACAAGCTAAAGGAGCAAGAAAACCTAGATAAAAAGGTTTAGTGTTGATAGCAGAGCGTCTCATTCGCTTTGATTTCACCAGACATGATATTTTAGTAACGAGGTGCCCGGTTACTGCGTACATGTTAAAAAGGATACACGTAATGATTATGGCATTTATGCTATCTAGTGCGAACAATAAAACTTAGGGTAGTTAATGGTAGAAAGCAAGCAAGAAATAGATAACTTCTGTCATTTGTTCTGATTTGATATTAAACTTTCCTTGGTACTGAATTTACAGTGGATATAAAAAATGTCAAAAATGTTTTACAAAGCTTCAACCGTGAGTGAAAAATGAGAAGCGTTGGTTTAGGCTGGTATACTGTGAAGTGAATGTTGTTGTTGCAAGGATTAAAAGTCTGTGGCAGAGCGGCGCTTATGACATTTGATAAATGCTGCGTTCGTGGAAGATAGTGGTCTCGTAATTTCAGGCATTGTGATCCCACTGTCTCAAAGTATGCATAGGCTGATCGAAAGCTGGCTGCGGGCCTTTTGACACATCAGCGCGAAATGTCGAAGTCATCGCTGACGGCCCGTACTATATCAGATTAATCACTTTACCGGGGACCTTGCTAATCCGTCGAAAGTGGATTTATATAGTTTTAATACTCGATGTGAACCAGCGTTTTTCAAAATGAATCACTGTACAGAACCCGAAGAAAGCGTCAGTAACTCGTAAATTCGTGGTCGTGGAAGGAATCTTCATGAACTCAGGGCAAATATGCGATCTTCCCAGACTGGTGGAGCTGAAATACAAATATAAAGTCCGCCTATTTGTTGAAGAGTCGCTGTCGTTTGGTGTTCTAGGTGCTCACGGCAGGGGAGTTACCGAACATTTTGATGTGCCCGTAAGTACGAAGTTGTTTTCTGCCAAAACCTAAAAAGTGTACCATGATGCAAGAGTAGTGTGTAATTAATGTAAACTGCTCTGTAATATGGGACTTCTGTTTCACTTCACAACAAAAGCAACGAAGCCTAAAAGCGTTTTTTGGCGCAAATCGATGTTGCACTGTTGCATGTGAGGTAGCAATGCAAAACCGCAAAATAATAAACGCGTAAGTGTTTTTGCCGTTGCGTCGTTCTTTCAGTAATACAAACAAATTATGTAGGTATTGACAGTCATATGTTGGAAAAGTAAACGTGTGCTGGGGTGATCGTTTTGAGAGCAGTCCTTAGCGATTTATTTGGTAAAATTTCGCTACGTGCAACAGTGTTTTTTCGTCATCTCCACCGTATGCAACAGTGTTTTTCTCCATACGTTGAAAGTGGAATTGGACAACCGCAAAGTTAATCGTCGATGCTTATTATTTCTGAAACAGAATATCTTCTTAGGGAAAAGGAGATTTGAGTTTTTTGAAACAAATGTTTCATGCAAATTTCAAATAGAACTTCTGACTGTACTACGTCATATGGGTACTGCAGCCTGCAAGACTTTTCGGCAGGTTGTGATTTCACGGTATGGAACCCCGTAACTTCGACAGCACGGTTTAGTCATCTGGTATAACAGGGGTGCATTATTTCAGATTGAAAAAATCGATCTCATCGCTGGAAGTTTTGAAAACTCCATGGCTTCCCTTGGTGGCTTTTGCTGTGGGCGCGCGTACGTCATTGATCACCAAAGGTTATCTGGGCAAGGATATGTCTTCTCGGCATCTTTGCCACCGCTACTTGCTGGTGCAGTAATTGAAGTTTTGGAAATTGTGGAGAAAGACCCTGGTAAGTGCATTTGTTATTCGTAAAAATTTTAGCTACTTCAAGCACATACAAAAGCCAAAGTATGTGACGTGAAGGACTTGATCGCAATCTTATGCCAAAAAGGTATACATGCCATTGAAGCAGTGTAGGCGTAAGTTCGAAACCTTTGTTTTAGTGCAATTCTAAATTATTGGTATTTGGACCACCTTTTACGTCTTCTGTTTTCGTGCAGAGGTATTTGGACGACTTCGAGCAAAAGCACGGATGATGCAGGAACTGTTGTCGGGGTAAGTACGTCCAGTCCAGTTCTGTGGAATGTCTTGTTGCTGCTGTGTTTTCGACCAACTATTGTTTTGATTGGAGTCTGGTGCCTGCGCGAGTGATTTGGTGAAACTGAAAACGCGGTCAAATGTGAACATTATTCAGTATTAGGTTTTCGAGTAGTCGATATTTTTTTGTATTATGGCGGAAAAGACTAGATGTTGCAGGGTGCATTTCAATTTTCCCCAAGGTGCGCAAATGTACCGCCAGGCCCATAAGGGGCAACCTGGAAATCGCCTCCCTCTCGAAATTTTCGAAAACAGTTTGAAAGCGCCAAATACTTGTTTAGTTCTTCGGTAAAACAACAAGTTGCAATCATTTTCCCCCTCCCCCCAGAAGTACTAACTGGTTGCGGCCCTGACCAAACCATTTGCGCAGTGAAATCTCATTCTCGCGCGCTTGCAACATTCCAAATTCAATGTCGTATGTATATCATAGCTCCTTTGCTCAGGGTTCCCACGCGGTATTGAAAGTATTAAAACAGTATTGATTTGTGAAATCGGTTTTCAAGACCTTGGAAAAGCATTCAATGTGGCCGAAATGTAAATAGAGTATTGAAAAAGTATGGAAATTCCAATTTCAGCCATTGGCTTATTCAAATATTGTTCTTTTCTGCTCATGACAGTTTTGCAAATGTTTTTACATTGTGTCCCATGAATAAAATTTTGGAAAAATGAGGATGAGTGATGGTGTTAAAGTTTTTTAATTTAGTATTAAAAAGGTTTTGAAAAAGAATGGAAAACGCTTTTTTGAAATGTGTGGGAACCCTGTTTACTGCTTGAAACACTTTACTAGTTGTGTGTCTACCTAGTTTGTTTAGAACAAACATTAGCTCAGCGTAAAAGTTTTTTAGATGGAACACTGGTGCATTTCCAAGAATATTGTCGAAAAAAAAATATAAGGAAAGCACGTGGTTAAGATTTGATGGAATAAGAAAGTCATTTCTAGGAAAGTAGGTTTATTGTTAAGCTTTCTTTATAGAAGTTTTTTTGCGAGGTTTGTATTGCTAAACGTATTAGTGAGCGTAATCTGCATTTGATTAATTTGATCGTTTTAGGAAAGCATGCGACGTAACACGCAAACACTCAACATTACTTTGATAAGTTTAACTTAAATGCCTGATGAAATCAAACGTTTTTCACTGAATTTCGTTTCTGTTCGTAAGAATTTGAAACATAAATATTTGGCGACAATTTACAGGCCATCCGCATCGCGTGAGTTTTTACAAGAGGTAAAGTTGATCTCATGTTTAATGTGTGCTTCTAAAGGTTCAAAACTTTTTCCAAGCATTGCGTTTATGCTGACTACACTTCCATGCCCAAAAGGAAAGGCACGAGCGAATGCGTTATCTGAAAAATATCTCTCCGTACGAGATAGTTACCTGGTTAGCGTGAGGCTGTGCTATGAGGAATAAAGAGATCATTAGTTTTTGTTGAATCCGTGGAAATTACAGGTTTCCGCGGCAAACGATGCCCTGTGCTTTGTCGCAAACATTACAAAGTAGCGATTTTGTCACGACGACTTGAACAAACTCTCTTTGACGGGGGATTCCCCACCCTGGGTTCAAGCAAACGGCACGAAGCAAGTTTTGTTTCAGGTGTTATTGTGTCGACAAACGAAACGAATCGTGCTTTTAATACACTCAAGTACTTACAGTAAGTGAAAAATTCAGCTTAATCTAGCCTGCTTTCTACTTGCTCCAGTGCGGTGCACTCGTGCGATGCTGCGGGTAGAAGTTACGAATTTAGTTCATGCATGCCAGCAGCAGACTTACTGAGCTATGCTCACATGAGCATGAGTTTAATTTGCCTTCTCTGCTGACTTCTTGCTCTACTGCCTGTGCATCAATTACGCCCACTCGATTGCGTGAACTTAACGAAAAAATGCTCCAACTGCAATCATCGTTTATCTCGCCAGTAGTGAACCACAAGTGAACTGAAATGTTTTCGACAAAACGTTGGGTAATTAGCATCTGCAAAGCATTTCGACACTGGACGTGGTTGGAGGCCAAGAAATAAAAAGGTTGCTCCCACCCTCATACAACAGTGACATGTGCTAATACCTCTGTAAGGCGTTCATGCCAACGGTCGTAGTACAGAAAATTTCATTTGCTCTGTTTGTGCGATTTGATTTGCTAGCTTGGCATGGTTTTCAACAGACCAGCAGAGCACTAGATCAATAACGCAAGCTGTATTTAGAACACCTCAGAAAGTCGTTTATAAATGTACAGTACTAGGGTGTGTCCAACCGAAATTCGACACGGAGTCGAAAATTATGTCACTATTTGAATCAGGGCCGAACATTGAATGACTAACTTTGATCTTAGCCAACTACAATCTAGTTTAAGCTTCTGTACTGAAAGCGTTCGAATCCTAACTGGAATGAAAACGACTGCTTGGCACCTTTAACCACTCCGTAAATGTGATACGCAAGCTTAGTACCAATGGAACAAGGATAGAAATAAGTTGGACATAGTTGTACGAAGGTTTTGTTCAGAGACCTGACCATACTTCGCTGCAGTAGGAAACCGTTCAAAACGCTCAAAGTTCGCGGAACGTAACATCTATGCACCTATAGAGCAGGCTGTTTTTCACTGATGTTGTTTGGGATGGTTCCTCCATTCAGCCTTGGAACTGCGTAGAAGTGAAGTTGTTTTAAGCTTAATTAATGTAGCACGTTATGTACAATAGTTCGATTCATTTCAAGCATCAAAAAGCGCCCTTAACTCACGCAACAGTTGCCGTGCAAAGCCATCAATTTCTTCCGATTAATACGGCTTATGCCAGTGTTTTTTAACCTGGCCCAGTGGTGGGCCATAGCGTAGTTTTCGAATGGGTCACGGACTTAGGACTAAAATGTTAGAATGTAGTTATGTCGACATGTAATAACTACAACGTGGGAAAACATTGATTGTGTTGAGCAGCAAGATTCTAACTGAATTGCGTAGAGCAATAAATTTGCTACTTTAGAATAATGCGTATTTATTTGTGCGTATAACAGCATAGCCTGTGCCAGGGGTAGGCTAACTGCGGACCGATTAAAAATGTTTGCGGCCCTCGCATACGCAATGCACACTTGATATAATATGGCTATATAAAACACAAGAAACGTTTAATTAAAAATATCATCCTCTTGATAAAATAAGTTAAGTTTGAATCTTTAAAACAAACATGTTACAGTATATCATATTTTATATAAAAAAGTACAGTGTGTGGTAGCTGGCCTGTCGATGGGTACTGACAGAACAGTGTGGCCCTCACTGAAAAGTTTGCTCACCTCCGGCCTATGCTAACAAGGTAGTGGGCCACGCAATTTTTACTAAAAGTTACCTGGGCAATGTAAGTAAAAACTTACGCTATCGATGGTGGCAAAAATCCTGGATGACGCTGCTGTTGCTGAATGTTGAAGTACTAACTGCTATTAATTTTCTGCCTCGATCGTGTTCGCTGTGCCGTTAGCATGCCTGCATTTTTGTTCTTTATATTTTCACTAAAGAAGTAGAAGCATCTTCGTCCAACTACCCGGTCATCTCTGGTGTAAAGCGCTAGTCATTAGTAGATTTGTTTTCCGCTTCACGCAATTTTTAGTAAGGTCCATTTTTTTAAACTTCAGCTGAGCCGTGATTATTACAACAACATTTAAGTCCCTCGAACTTGTTTTCTCCAAGCTTGCACCGCGTACACGAAAAGGCTTCTATTGTGTATGTTGTCCTTACTTTACGTACTTGATTGTCTTGCGTTATGTTTCATAGTATACCATCGATCGAGATAATTGGCTATCCTTATTCTCCTTCGTTCCACATGCGAAAGAAGGTACCGGGAACATTTGAAGAAGACATGAAATTCTTGAAATATTTGGTTGATCAGGTGCTGATTGTCCTTGTTAACCTTCCTTACAAACGGTTAGAATGTCAAGCAACGCCATTTATTTACTTCTACACAACATTTAAATTTTTTTCTCGTGCAAATATTGTTAAAGTTCCATTTGACGACTGCTTCTGGAGATGCTGTTCTGCAATCCACGTCAAATCTAGCAATCTTGCCCCCGTAGATAAGGGAATTCCAAGTATAGACTGCTCAGAGCTGACATGCGCAAGGCACATACGTAATTTCTTGTCGCTGATCGCTCAGTGTGCTGATAACATGAGGCCTTTCAAGTGGTTAAAAATCACGAACTAAACGCGCTTTTCTCCTGAATAACCAATAAGAACCTGCAGCAAGATCACTGCAGTTCTATTGCTATGCACAGAAGATGATAACAGTTGTTATCGAAACGTTTGCAAGATGTCAGTTGTATCGTTTGCTTTGGCCGTAGTATTTATTATAAGG
>Ga0210059_1013988_pt1 | contig 11911 bp, 5 predicted proteins | sample Ectturendosymbi2_FD_188042 | JGI IMG/M metagenome (GOLD analysis project Ga0210059, IMG submission 188042) | Ecteinascidia turbinata endosymbiont from Florida, USA - Sample 2 (SPAdes) (version 2) | ecosystem: Host-associated > Tunicates > Ascidians > Unclassified | place: Key West, Florida... | reverse complement strand
GTTGCAGAAGCTAAAGTCGTTGTTGAACGATTTGCAACATTTGCACATCACTGCAATGCTGTTTCTGCACAAGTAAAAGCAGATAATTATTATTCTTAGAACATTGACTACATCTACAGTATAAAGAGTTTGCAACTGCTAGATCAGTGTTTCTTAATCGGGTGAATGGTTCACCCCAGGGTGAATAAAATTTTTGCAGGGGTGAACCAACCAAAAGGGGTGAATAAGGGTGAACCGTGTGATGCTTTTGTAGCTTTATATCTCTGGACTCGAGAAATTGTAGATTTGCAATGGTAAAACTTAGCTTGAGTTGATCTTAACAAAAATCAAAACAACCTAAGTCATTTTGTGCTGTTATATGTAGACGAGATAGTTTTATCATATCATGGGACAAGGGTGAATGAAATCTGGAGATGGATGCTAAAGGTGAACAAAACCAAAAAAGTTTAAGAAGCACTGTTTTAGACAACTACCTTTGATTTTTACGTGGTTGTATGCCATTGAAGATATAATCATGTTAATGTTACCATGCTAAAGTTTGTGCTTAGTTGAGTACTCATTCAGAAATGCCGTAAAAGGGATGTTGTATCTTATGATGCAGTAGCATTTATAAATATAATTTGATGAGGTGGTAATTTCTTTAAAAATAGTTTGCAGCACAGCACAAAATACTTTTCACATGTATTATTTACTAATTATTTTAATTTACACTGCATTTTGTATTTGTTCATACTGTTTGTTTTTATGATAAAAGTATATCCGAATATTGTGAAGAACATTAGTTTTGTTTTTGCAGATAACCTGGTTTAAGTTTTGCTTTATTAGACTTAGATGTTGCATTTTAACCATGGCATTAAACATGAGTTGTGCACTTGAGCAGCTTCGCTACATGCATTCAGTGCAACTTTATTCATCAACCAGCTTGCTTTCAAGCTATGTTATTACAATGATGAAGAATTGTGTTGATCTGTTAGATCCAGTTAATCAGTGTGAAATACTCATGTATAATGCTGATTGCCATTTTGAAAACAGAGAATTTAGTAAAGCTGAAGTCACATACAGGAAAGCAATGACTGCCTTCAAAGCAATTACAAAAAATAAGGGCAAAATGCACCTAGCCAACCTTGATTTATCTGATGTGCATATAAAGTACAAAATATACCAGTGCTGTTCTGAGATGAAAAATGATGATGGTGCGTTGAATGCGTTAGAAAGTATACCAAGAAAACAGAGAACGGTAAAAATCAGCCTTGTTTTAGCCAAACTGTACCAGAAACGTGAGATGGACAGACCAGCAATAACCTGCTACAAAGATGTTTTGAAACACTGTCCATTGGCCTTGGATTGTTTTGTTGAACTTCTTAAGTTAGGTGAGCAACCAGATGACTTACTTGGTATGATTCCCTCCAACTGCAATTTGGAGTGGTTGCCTACATTTTTCAAAGCTCATGCCTGTATTTTGAGCAAAGACTATCCCAAGCGAGTCTTGACATTTACTGCTCTTAATCAGCAAGCAGGTTTGTCTGGCAACCCTGACTTGCTCTGTGATCTTGCAGAATCTTGCTATAGATCAGCTGATATTTCCACAGCCATGCAACATTTCAATACCCTGCATTTACAAGATCCACATTGGTTGAAAGGCATGGATTTGTATGCTTATTTATTATCTGAAGATGGTCACCCTGCTGAGCTGGAGAAACTGGCCACTCACTTGTTTTCTATTTCGGAAGTGCATGCTGAGCCATGGATTGCAATGGGATATCATGCAAAATGTAATGGGGACTACACTAAAGCAGTGTATCTTGCAGCAAAAGCTGTAGAATTGGATTCTTTTAATAACCAGGCATTGCTATTGAAAGGTGCTAGTCTCAGAATGCTTGGTGAAGCTAAAGTAGCAGTTTCACATTTTAAACATGCTCTTAAGCTTGCTCCCAATCGCTTAGAACCTTATCGTGAAATAATGAACTGTTATATTCAAGAGAATCGTAAAAATGAAGCTGTGGCAGTGGCAAAAAATGCTGTACGAATCCTTGGCTCATACCCTGATTCACTTGCTCTTTATGCAAGTGCTCTCATGTCAGATCCAGGGTCATACGACAAGGTCATCAAGATAACTGAGCAAGCATTGGCCTTGGACCCTAATCACAAGGCTGCCATTGAGATTCGGTGTAACATTACGCAGCGGCAGCAAAATTATGATGAAACAATAAGATTTCTGCTTCGTGCAATTCAGCAACACGGTTGCAGTAACCTTCACACCATGTTGGCTGATTGCTACATTCATGTGTCCAAGTATTCTGATGCTGTTGATCATTACAATATTGCTTTGTCGCTTAATCCAAATTGCACTGAAGCTAAGGAAGGTCTTGAAAAAATTCACGGAATAGAGTATGGATTGTCCCATGGTAGTGAGCATGAGGATAGTCACGAACAATTTATAAATGAAGACGATGATGTTGATGGGGATGACAACTTGCATGTAGCTACAACTATTGACTGGCCTCATGAAACTCCTTGGTTTTAACTGCCAATGAGATCAGCTGTTCTTTGTTCAAATGAACATGTCACAATTATATTCAAAGTTACCTCTGAATCAAATAGTTTAATGGTAACTTAACATTTTTTCTCAACGTGAATGCGATGCATTAAAATTTGGGAGTCTTGCAAAGTTCTATTGCAAATAATAATACAAAAGCCAATGATTTTATCAAATAACTAATCTTTGGGTTGGCTATTTCATTTAAATGATAAGTTGTGTGCAAGTGCAATGTTGTTTCTAAAATGAATGGAATTTGCTTCCCTAATCAGGATATAAATGATATTTTTAACATGACTAAGCACGAAAAGTCTAGAATTTTGGTTACTTTTTTGGATCAATACGTGTGCTATAAGTATTGTAGTTTGTGAATTCTATGAAGCAGGCACTTTTCATCAGATTTTCTAATTATGAAATGCTGCAAGCATTCAACAAGTTTAACAAGTTGCAAACCAATTTCAATGTCCTTTCAACATTCAAATTTAGAAAAGGAAATGACCTGATTTCTTTCCTATGGGAGTGGATGTATAATTTGTCAAACTAAATATTTGCTGCTGACTATGAGGTTCTTTGAGAGATGGCAGGATAGATGTTATCAGTCTAACAAGATGCTAGTAGTATGATTTGTTCAGATTTTCAATAACTTACCTGTAGCACCTTCATAAATGTCAAACACTGTTACTAACAAGAATAGAACATGTGGGTTAAAAGTGTGTAGAAATTATTCTTTAACACTTTCGTTACCAGATGGTTTCCCTGCCACGATATCCACCATTACCGGCTGGTTTTGGTGGGAAATTCAAATGCTGTCTGCTTGTGCACAAGGTAGATACTGTAGCTGTAGGCTAAAATGGTGAACTTGGCAAATGTTTTGTTGCCTTTATACATTAATCACTTGCAGCATACCAAATCATTTCCAAAATGTTTTAGGCTACATGCCACTGAAACAAGTCTAGGCCTACCAGAGTGACTTTTTTTGCAAAATTTTCACTTTTTTGAGACATAAAAGTACCTAAGTCCAGCAGTAAGCAATTGAGCTTTATCAACATGTCTAAATATACTTGCAGAACATTTTTCTAGCACATTAGTTCATGCTTTCCTAGCATTTGGCAACATATCAAAGCACTACATCACACAAATCACAGCCCTGGTCCACTGGTCCTGTTTCCACCTAGATCAGTGCTCTTCAACCTTTTTGTCATCGTGGAACCCCTGATATACTTTCGCGTTTGTCATGGAACCCCCATTAACAAAACTTCAAAAAACACAAATTACTTATAAGGAAATCAAATATTTCGTTATAAGGCACTTCAACAAATAAACACTTTTTACAGAAGTTAAGCAAGAAATTTAATGACACGGCATGGGCGTCTGCAGAAATTTTTCTAGGGGGGGCAAGTCGACGTTTTGCATATCGTTTTCAGGTTGTTTGCGCTGCAACGCAAATGAACGTATGCAAAAAAAGAAAATGTCCAGTGTTACGGCAACGGTTGCATACAGTGTATTCCTTGTAAGAACACTATACAGTGAGCAAATGTTTGTTGTAGTGAGCATAGATGTTTTAAGAACGAGTTGCAGAGTTCTAAATGAATTATAAACTTTGTGAGTTTTTAGAATAAATGCAAAATCTTGTGACAGTACAAACAAGTTACACATTTAATTCAAATAGCTTCTTGTTTTCGTGCTTTTCCAAGGATTTGGGATGTTGCAAGTGCGCGAGATGAGATTTCATTACGCAAAAGGTCTGGTGGTACTGCGCATTTGTGCAACTTTAGAGAGAGCATTGGTTGCAAAAAACGCGTTTTGTTGGCAGCAATGTTTCTTTTTCACTCATGCCTCTTTACACACATTATAAACCAGGGGTGGGAACACTTGTTCAATAGAAGAGTCATTTGCAGAAAACCAAAAACACCAGTGAGCCGCAAAACCAGTTTGTAGTGTCAATACAAATATGGTAAAAAATGCAAGTTTTACATGAAATGATGTACAGCAATTGTCAGTATTAACTTTTTGTTTGATTTTAAAGTCCCCGAAAATCTGGACAGTACGTTGTTAAAGTTGTGCAAATTAATTCTCCCTAGTGTTCTTTTTCCAGGGTTGCATGATGCTTTGGTTTTGCGAACTTCATTACAGAGAAAAAAAATCACAGCAATTTACAGAAATGAGTCATGCAGCGGTATTTTAAACTTTGGGTATTTACTTTCTGGAACCTATCGCCAGAAATTAAATGTAGAGTGGCATTGACTAAAGTTTTTTTTGAGCCAGATTTTCTTGCATTTTGGTCAGTTTTATTTCAACAGTAGACAAGTTTGAAACAAACGGTTAGTGAACTGGACAGCCACCACCGATACATTAACATTGAATGGATTTCCAAGGAATGCAAAGCATGGTTTCAGCTCTTGAAAATGGTAGATGTGGCTTGGAACTTCTCCAGTGGTCTTCAATTTATTTTAGGATTCCTCCACTTTGTGGTTTGCAATAGCCTCTTTGCGACAAATAATCCTACTCACTCTGACATTGGGAAAATGAAAGAATGCTTTCGATGATATGTGTCTTTAAAAATTTCAATTTTCTTCTGGGAACTCATGTAGCGTAACTTGGATTTAGGTTCACTGTCGTTGTTATCAAATCACGCAGAATCCCTGGTAACCAGTGTTCCCTCTTAGGTGCGCAAATCCGCAGAACCACCGGAGCACTTAGGTGCGCAAATCCGCAGAACCACTGGAGCATTTGTGCAGTGAAATTTCATTCTTGCGCACTTGCAGCATTCCAAATTTGATATCATATATACATCGTATAGCCCTTTCGAAACGTTTCACTGGTTGTGTGTCTACATGTCAGTGAAATTGCATGTACACTAAAGCAAATATTTGCTCAATGTAAAATTTTCTTGCAGTGGCACTGCTGGTGACTGACATCACAAACTTGTGTAAACACATTTTGATAAATGAAACAAATGTTAAATATGAGGCAACAACTCTCTATCAATTTGAGATATTGCTATTCATCCAGAAGAGCCACACAAAATATGTCGGCGACCCGCAGTTCGCCCACCATTGGTATAAACCAGCGTAGTTGGCCACTATCAGCAGTCACTGCCTCGCTGCATTACCTGCCGAAATGTCTTTTCAATAGTTACATTCGGCACAACACATACTACCGTGATTTGATGTGCATCTTCGAAGATTTGTTGCCATACTATTGTTATGCAAGAAATGTCAATAGTAGAAAAATTCGTTCCCGAGTTTCGCAACCTGCCTCTGCAAGCAAATAAGTGGATTTAGTGAACTGCAAGCAAGCTCATAACTGCATGTTACCAGAACAGTGAACCTGACTCTTGTGCAGTGTGAGTGTCATCTCGGCTAATCAGAAGTAAACTGCTGATTTCATGTTTTCCAGAAATTTTTCCTTCTTAGTCCCATTTTCCAGGGGGGGGGCAAATGCCCATTTTGCCTCCCCCTGCGGACGCCCATGTGACACGGTTGTTCTTACATTTTTGGAATGTCGCTGCTACATTAAGAATTTGGTCATCGGGAAAAAGAATCCGTGTCTCAAATATGTGTTGTCCCATGTTCTAACTTAGGCAATTGAATTACATTTGATCCGCTTTGGATTAGGTGCCTCTGTTACATTTGAACTACATTTCTTATTACTGTCCACACCTTTTCTGTTATTATTTTGTGTCACATAAGAAAATATGCTATTTTGCTTCATCTGCCTTGACTGAATAGTAAAAAGTTGGGTTTCACACTATTTTACTTCATTCCCACGAAGGTTGAACAGCAGCTCTAGTCTGTAACTCAGTCTACTCTCATCTAGACTCAGGCTGAGCTGAATCTACTCTTCTGTGAACTGTACATCAGCAACATTGAATAACTGTGACGCAACAATAACATTCTTATTTGCACAACAAGTGACGCAACAACTGTCAATATTTCTTGTTCTGCAATCTGCACTTAACCTCCTGTATAACTAACTGGCCTACTTGAAGTCTGAATGCGGTACAATTATCTAAAAAATTTCATAATGATGTGTCAACATACTGAAACAAAAATAATTTCCCCTATAAAACGAGGAACACTGACGGAACCCTTAAAACTCACGGAACCCCACTACATGTTTTGCGGAACCCCTGTTGAAGAGCACTGACCTAGATGGACCAACGTGAAAGTACCGTGCTTTGAAACAGCCTCTGGACCACCTTGAGTTTGGATTCCCACTGCAAATCCTACTACTTAAACTCTATCAACAACATTGTTAGACTGTTTCCAGCAACGAAATTTGAACAAAAATGCAAATGTACATGGGCGGGAACTTGTGAATGTTAAAATGTACATATTTGTTGCCTGAGAACAGTGGCCAGCATACCTCCAAAGCTGTTTTTTTGCTGAAACAGTTTGGTCACTTTTTTGCTGAGACATTTCATTCATTCTCAGAGTTGTGTCAAAACTCACCTTAACAGTGTTAATGAGCCAATATTTAATTTTTTTCAGTCATTTCAAAAACATTTCGGTCTATGACTGAAAAATAACCAAAAAAACATCTCCAAAGTAGATATATGTCGCCCAAGAGCAAAAGTGTTAACTAAGTCTTCACAAATATCAAAATTTGGAAAAATTACAGTTGTGTTTTCTGCTATGAATTTTTTTCAATGTGTTTGATAAAAAAACGTCTGAAACATTCTAAAAATTTGTTCCTGCTGTCTATAAGCATACAGCTAGCCTCATGATTTACACCAGGGGTGGGCAACCTGCATCCATGTGTCTCACAAGGGCATTTTGTGTGTCCCGCAGGGTAGCAGCCACATGTACATCGATAATAAATATTTCGAGTTTGTGTTAAAGTAAGTTAGCGATTAGACGAGAATTCTCGAGATTATATTCCACATGTTTCATTTGAAACCGCATTTTTACTCAACCAGAAGTGACTATTCTCATCTTCATTTTGTGCTAGCTAATGCAAAAAGGTTTTTGTTTAAGCTTATAAAGCAATTATAGATGTATTGTATGTAATATATGCAGCTCCTGGTAGCAATTAAGTTTTCAATGTGGCCCTCAGTAGAAAATGTTTCCCCACCCCTGATTTACACAATTGTTCAGTTTGCATAGGTATGGTCTTCAGATGTATATGCTGTTTATGTTAGGCATACATGGGTTTCAAAGTGCATGCTTGAAAATTGACTTCAGAAAACATTATAATAAAATAGTATGCCCTTCTGGTTGATTTTCCCATGAAATTTCAGTCTTGATCCCATGCATGTTTTTTAGAAATATAAGCTTTTCAAACTTAAATGTTAATTATTGTTGTACTGTGGGTAGTAGTGCCAAAAAGTTCGGCATCAAGCTTGAAAGATTATGAATCCCTAAAGAATATGTTGTTTGCAATACACTAGGTTGAGCTGGTATTGAGAAATTTTGTATGAAACAGTGTGATTTGTCAGCTGAGAAGTTTATTTGGAACACTTTTGTTTTGTTCTTTTCTCCACAAGCTATTGTTGACAAATTTTCTGAAATGTTTGTTTTCAGTGTATTGTACATATTGACATTTATTTCTCCAAAGTTTGTCAGACTTTGTAAGGGTAAGTTAAGGTGGCGAAGGTATTCAATGTGCTATTTCCACACATGCACATGTAAATAAAAGCTGAGCTTATTGATATTTCCAAAATGGTAGTTATAACAATAAATTATGTTGCAGCTCTGCTGTTATCAAGCTAATTGTTATTACTCAAGCCGGTAGAAAAAATGTTTTGCTAGTTATGCTCCATTAAAAACACATTTTCATTGCACTCCACATGATGTTGCCACTTTGCAATGCATGCTACTGCTTTGTTAATTGTTTGAATTATGTTCATTTCTTAAATCTCGCAGGTTTGTTTGTCTAAAGTAGGGGTAGCCACTGTAAAACTGAATCTTGCCAAAAATGTCATACAGAGATATGCGAAACTTCACTGAAATGATGAGGTCTTTATGTTATCCACGATTGATTTCAATGGAAAACTTTCGCACACCAAACTTTGAGCTTGTAGCAGAAATTTTGCTGTGGCTGGTTGAGAGGTAATTAATTTAAAAAACCATGCATTAATATGTACTTGTGCTGTGAGTCCAGGCCCGTAGCCAGGTTTTTTAGGTTTTGGGGGGCAAAAGACATTTTGGGGAGGAATATATTTTTAACTATACTAAATGTTTTAATAAAAAATGTTCTGGACACAACAAAAATTGAGGGGCACAAAAAATATTTGGCAGGGCATTGCCCCTGAATGACCCCCTGTGGCTACGGGCCTGGTGGTGAGTGTTTTCTGTGAATGACTTCACTTTATTACATTTTTGCAAGTTTTTGGAGGTTGGTTGACAATTTTGTGTTAAATTCCAGAAGGGAGGCGTAGGGTGTGAAATGTTCAAGCTTTAAAATATCGTAATTTTGTTAATACATGTTTTGGTTTGATAGAATATAGCTCATGATTGTAAGGAATTAAATTAGCAGCTAATAAATGCATGCTTCGCTTTTTCAATGAGTAGGCGATATTGCTAGGTTCATTGCATTCTCTTGATCAGCACAGATTGTATTAGCAACTATTGTGATTGGGCTGCTTGAATGCAGCTATAAATAAAATTTGTACATGCTACTAGAAATATCATTATATAAAGTGACAATTGTTCACGAAGCAGACCTTTTTTCAGATATGATCCTAATGCTTCTTTACCAACTGACACTGACACAGAGCAAGACCGGATCATATTTATTAAGTCAATAGCTCAATTCATCGCTACAAAGGCACATATCAAACTCAATACAAAGCGTTTGTACATGGCTGATGGGTACGCAGTGAAGGAACTGCTGAAAGTAACAACTGTACTGTATGACGCTATGAAAGCAACAAAATCGAAGGAGGAAGATGGAGGAGCTGGCGATCGGTCACTTACTACGTTTGATATTGGTAAAGTTGATTGCAGTTTCTGTGAAAAGTTGTTTCGATACTGGACAACATTGTAGCAAGGCTGGTTTTTATCGGTAATTGACCGAAAAAAATTAGGTCAATTCGGTAAAAAAATGTCAGAAAACGCAAGATGACAGAAAGTTATTAAGTTCGAACAACTGACCGATATATGGCAGCAAAAAAAATGCAGGCAAGGGGGTGTTTCAGTGCATTAGTCGTCATTACAGCGATAGAACCGAATTATGTTGTTCAGCTACGTTTCCGCCGAGCAGTTAAGGTGGCAAAATGCAAAAGCTAACACTCGTCACTAGTAAACACAAACAAGGCCGAATAGCTGTAGTGCGCTAAGAGGGCACTATACAGTACAATAACACACTGCCGCTCCGCTTGTTCGGCTGATGTCAACGCAGATATGCGCTTGTTCATGGATATTGCTCAACATAGAGTGGAAAATGTGATGCAACCAACTTTTTATTGGATTAATTATGGTTTTTGCTGGATATTTTCCCATAGTAAAACTAGAAACGAGTGTAGGTTGTTCCTCCTCAAAAAAAGACTCGATTCAAAACCTCCACTGTTTCTACGAAAACTAAATAAACCAACCGAGTGTTGAGAAAGTCCTAGTTGAGCGCTGGGGCCGCTGATGTGAGTGCTAATTATCGAGCAGCTCTTACTTTTTCCTAGCATCAAAGCTTCAAGACCTGAAAGCAGTCCGTCAGCTTGCATCTGAGGTAACGCAGCGAGGAGCCACCCTGTATTCTCTTCTTTCTCAAGAACCTGAGCTGCGTGATGCGAGATTAACTGCTCTTGCTCAGCCGCTCGACATCAACACCATTGAAAAAGGCTTGAGGTGTGTTTAGCGGCGTTACTGAAACGTTGGTTGTGTTTTGTCACTTTTTGTCCGTTCTGAACTATGTTTTGATTCGAAAGTCTAAGATGAAAAAACGACCGCAAATATACGACAGTTTCATGATTTGAAAGAAACTCTTTTGTGTTTTTGAGTGTAAGTGTCGTACATAGTTTTTCGGTATTTTTACCTAATGGACATCTCTGAAGAAATTAGTTTTCGCGATTGCAGTGAAGCTAACCTTACGACACAAAATTCCGTCGGCTCGTGCGGAATTGGTTGGGTAATTGTGTTATTTTTTCCGTTTAGTTGACTCCGCGGTGCACATTGTATTTCCTTAACGTTGGTGTAGCGACAGGCGTTGTTTAGTTCATTTTCGCATCATTTCTGCAAAATTATTCTTTGAACAACTCGTCTCCTTGAGCACTTCTGCCAGACCGCGTCTCGAGCGCAGTTGGTTCAGGTATTGTTTGTGTGTGACCAATTCTTTGCTTTTTTACAGGGTAAGAGAAAGCATGTGTGCTAATTTTGTTCAGTCAGCGCGACAAATTTTCCTAACAAACAAGTTATTATTTCCGGGAACGGTTCGAAAAACACTCATCAAGCTGTTTTCAAACCTTGCTAGATGCAGCTGAATGGGTACAGTAGTAATAGAAAAGGTTTTGACCCTTGTTTGTTGGGTGTGAGCAGTAGCCTCGAGCAGGGACGCATCTAGCCTGAAAAAAAGGGGTCTGTCGCGGAAGGGCAGCTTTTGATATCACTTTTCCGCATAACGACTAGAAATCGACCGATGAATTTTGCAATTTGCCCGTCTCTGAAAAATAACGAAATTACTCTTCCTTAGGATGCTCAGCCCTCCGACTGCATCAAGTCGTGCGCAATACTCATACCACTCCGCAATTGTCCCCGTGAACCGCTGTGTGACGTAACATTCGCTCACAGGTTTTTGCGTGCGCGGTAAGCAGATGATTGCCTGCGAACAAATCAGGGCAACTACCGCATTTTTCGGACCATAAGGCGCACCTAAAATCCGTCAATTATGTCAAAAATCGAAAGTGCACCTTATAATGCGGTGCGCTTAATGTATGAATCTGGTTGTACTTTCTCATCTAGAACCAGTTTCATGTGGTAATCGGTACCATTTATTTAATTGCTAAACACTTTGAGAGCCGGGGTACGATGTATTCGTACTTTGATTTCAGCCTAAAACAGCAGTTTTCGGTTGCCTTACCAACGCCCTAGCTCCTCCGTCGATTGCGCTAGAGAGCTGTTTAATGGCTCAACCGGATCGGCCAGCCTAGTAGATTACACTCGAATAAAAATTTTTTGGTTGGGGAGTGCGGATTTTTTGTGAGTGACGTCATAAGTGAAGTAGTTTTAGGGTCATTTTGGCACATGTTGCCCGGCCTAGGGCCCAACTGCTAGGCCAAAGTGTTTCGCTGAAGTTTTCATTGGAAACTAGACTCGAGTCCGAGTCTTTTGAGCCTTTGATCGACTTTCTAGCGTTTCTGGTTCAAAAGTTATGATCTAAAATAAACAAATTAATTAATTAGCTAATTAGTCAAATATTTTTACTAACTTACATCACAACTTT
>Ga0210059_1013987_pt1 | contig 11912 bp, 9 predicted proteins | sample Ectturendosymbi2_FD_188042 | JGI IMG/M metagenome (GOLD analysis project Ga0210059, IMG submission 188042) | Ecteinascidia turbinata endosymbiont from Florida, USA - Sample 2 (SPAdes) (version 2) | ecosystem: Host-associated > Tunicates > Ascidians > Unclassified | place: Key West, Florida... | reverse complement strand
ATGACAATATGAGATGTGTATTTTAAGGTATGTAAGGTTGTTAACATGTCAGTATCGATGAGTAAGTTAAGTTTTTACACTGATGTCAACCCCTGTAACCAGAAAAAAACATCCCACTCAGCAGAATATTTCACTGGTAAGAGAGGCAGATATCAAAATGTTGACATTGCAAAGTTAAATTTTAGTGCACCATATCCAAACCATTTGCTTCCATCATGAGAAAGAATTGCTTAAGCAGTTTTCATTGCAACAAAGAAATTGTAGTGATCCATTTATTATTCATCCAAACAAGCAAAGGACAAAATAATTGTGGGTCCCCTGTAGCTATGAGAAACTGAAAAATCTACCTCCAAATGTAATTCCTAGTGAAAAACACTGTAGCACATGTGCAATTAGACTGAATAAAGAAATGAAAGATATGCCAAGTGCTGCACAAACTGGAGGCAGTGGCAATTCTAAGTGGGGGGGCATGGCCCCCCCAGATTTTTGCTTGCCCCCAACGTTCCCTCTAAGAGCTTGCTTAGTGTGCGCGGAATGGAAGGCCATGTGAGCTCAAATCTCAAAGGTGGGGCTTGCGTCCGATTGAAAGCACGTATTTAGTTTGTCTTGTCAATACTTATGCAGTGCGCGGCAGAACGAAAGTACTGCGCGGGGGTTCTAGGCTAGCTGCGCGGCCGCGCAGCTTAGAGGGAACATTGCTTGCCCCCCCAGTTCTTTTCTTAATTTACCGTTCAAGTTCATTTGGTTGACATAGGTCCTATACATATACAATAGATAACTTTGTTGCTCCCCCCCACTTTTTCCTTGGCCCCGCAGTGGCCCCCCCACTTTTTTAATTCTAGAATCGCCACTGACTGGAGGGTCTACTGAACCAAATGGTGGTCTACTAACGCATGAAAAGAAAGAACTAATGGATACAAGTTTACCCCAAAAGAATATCAATGATGTTGATAGTGTCACTATTGGTTTTTAAAAGGACATTTTCCTCGTTGAATTAAATGGAAGAAGTCGATGGGGAAGCAGAAGCTTCTAAAACCAGTGCAAAAATTAAAAAAATGTATTGGGAAAACGTATGAACTGGAATTGCAGTCATCTGACTCAGATTTAGATACGAACCACAAAGAAGATATATGTCTGTTTCATGCCATTTTGGAAGAACTGCAAGAAATAATCAAAAGATCCACTTTTTATACAGAACGTGCTCTAAATCTTAACCCCAATTCTCCTGCACCACAGAAAGAAAAATAAAAGAATTCGGTGCCTCGAACCACTTAGTAAAGAAGAGCAGAGCATAAGGGCATTCTAGAAGAGGGCACCAAGAACAAGGGCAAAGTAATGTTACCTGAGCTGAAGCAAAAACTTGTTGAATTCCATGAAAAAGATGAAAACAGTTGAATAATTCTTGGGAATAAAGAAAAGCGGGGTGTGTGTGGCAAGCATGGTGAAAAAATCCTAGAGTACTCTCTTAGAATACTCTTTTCTTTGTTCAATGCTTGGCTTTTTTCACAAAGTGGTTTGAGACACCTAATTCTTTCATTGTTCTTTCTTTGGTGATAAAAGGGGATTGGGTTAAAATTTGAACATGTTCTATACAAGAAGTGGATCTTTGTATATTGCTTGCGTTTCTTCCAACATGGCACAAAACAAACAAAAATATTTGTCGTTCTCTTCTAATGCTGAGAAAGATGACTTCACAGGTCTTCTCAATACAATATTTCAATTTTTGTGCCGCCTTTTTAGATCTCCATTTCATCGTTGACTTCTTTGCTGATAGAGCCAAGTGCCCATGCTTGACTGCTGCTTCATGCAATATTGCTACGGTGTACTTAAATTTTACTTTGCAATGCCAACATTTTGATGTCTTCCTCTCTTACCAGTGAAATGTTCTGCTTGGTGGGATGTTTTTTTTTCTGGTTGCAGGGGTTGACATCAGTGCAAAAACTTAACTTACTCATCGATACTGACATGTTAACAACCTTGCATACCTTAAAATATACATCTCATATTGTCATATGGTGTAGGTAGCATACATTGAATTGGGTACATAACTTTTGAACATTGTCATTTCACCATGGGAATATAGTTTTTCCATGTTAATTTGACCTTATGTGATGTCCTAAAAACAAACTGTAACCCTAACCCTGGCATTGAGGTTGTGCATGGTAAAACGATGCCATTTAGAAGACATGCTTTGCATTTTATTTCCGTGATATTAACCAAAACTGTTTACATACGCTAATTTTAATTTGTTATTACTCAAAAACGAAAAAATTTTACGTATTCCATCTTTTGATATGTTGTAGGTAACAAATAGGGCTACGATATCAGATGGTGATCAGAATTTTATAATTTGATCCACAGGGTCAATCTCAAGGTCAAAAGGTCATCACCCTAAAATTTACCCAAATCACAAAAATGATGTTAAATTAGAATTCCTGGCTTTTTCCCCTTTTCAAAAATACCTTACTTTTCCAGATTGGACCACTAGTTCAAAAGATATGGTGTTTTGAAGTTGGGCGCCCCCCTAATTTTCTGAAAATTTTCAAAAAATTAACCCCCCATACTCGGAAACTGATCATCCGATCACTGAAATATTTTAGATTTGAGGTTTGGGGGCTGAAACCAACATGTATGCCAAATTTCATTAAAGTCTGAAAGGGTAGGGTTTAGCCCATTGGTTGACTTGACATGGAATGACCCAACAGGCACAAATTCCAATCTCTAACAGGAGTTCAACAGAAGCGCATTTACGTGGTGTAAATAGGCCGTCACTATCAGGTGAATGGTGACGCGTACGTGCGACCTGGCTTGTTAACAAGAAATATGCCTGCTGAACACAATTCACATAATACACATCAATTTCTTTATCGTGAACTCTGATAATTTGAGTTTATGTGCAAGAAAAATTGTATCACACATACCTATTGGAATGTTTTCCGTCTCTTGCCCTCGTAAAAACTTGCAATCACTCCGATGCCATGTGGAAACTTGCATGTCATCACTAGATTCCAAGTTTTCAACGCAATGGCCACAGCTGTGATTGCAACAAGCTTTTTCGCTAGTTGTGCTTTGGAGCAGGCCAGTACGTGGGTGGATTAAATTACCCATATAACCCGTTCTCAATACATTTATTTAAAAAGACACCCCCCCCCAAATATCTTTACATTACAGCTGTATTTTAGGCATGGTTGGTTAATTTCCAGTATCGACTGCTTTGTGGTTAGCATGCATTTTCATTAAAAAAAATGCCTAAAATTTCTGCATTCAATGCTTTTCTAGTAAACTCCATCACTTTTTTCCATTCAGTATTGTTGAACAAAGCAATTGGACCTTGCCATAATAAACTTGTCAAAAGCTGGTAACTGCATGAACAATGTTGTGATCACTTATGGTTCTCCGGCATGCACATCAGCTGATTATTGTCTGTGTCATGTGCACACGCTGTGCTTTGTAATACAAATGCCAAAAGGTATTACAGTCTACCGATACAACTAGGCAGTGACTGATAGTATACACAGACAACCTGAAAACGAAATTCACTGCATGTACAATGAGGATGCCACATACCTGCGACAAATGGTTTTATATTACCACACAAACTGGTAATAAATCTATGAAACTAGCAAGAAAACAGCTTCTACTTCTGTTTCTACTTGATGCTTTTAAAATTAAGCATCCAATGATTATGTACTTTGCAGTCATGATTAACATGAAAACAGTGAGTTTCCAATGAAAGTTTAGTTATTTTAACGTTTTGTTTTGAAGTCTAAAAACTGTTGACTGTGTTTTCAGAAGTCATTGGACACACCAATGCAGCGTACTCACTTTGTGTAGTAATAGGAGATGGTTGTTTATATGGGTAGGTGTGAGAGTGGTTAACTACCCCCATCAGTCACTGTGAAGGTTTCTTTCAAATTGAAACTGCAAGCAAAACCTAACTTGCAAAGCAAAACATATACCTCAACCAAGTTGCAGTACAGTCATTAGTTTTGTATGTGCCTTACGAGAAATTGCTCTGACATCTGCCGCGTTATTTAACATACAAATACTTGGCAACCCTTAATGCTGAAATCATGCAGCATGTATTATACAAAAAATCTAGACAACATATGACTATTCACTGTTAATACAACTAGCAATTTTCACAAACTACCTACAATTTGGCACAACAGCTAACTGGTATGTATGTACATGGAAGCCCTACTAAATTATGGATGTTTCCAAAATATTTTTTTCCATATTATAAACATTTTGTATCACCAACACACAGAAGTCATTTAATACATTGATGTCTGAGAAATTACTTTATATACATAAAAATAGGCAATTTAACCATAAGAAATTTTACCTTGCGTATTTAATCCAGGGTTTAAAGGTTGAAAAAACTATTTTTTGCAGAAAACTGCAATCTGGGCTTTTAACAAAAAGGTTCTCAGCACCTCTAGGTAACCTTTGTTCATTCGTTTTAAGCAAACACACCAGATTGAATTTCATGTTACTGAACAAGAGGCAAACAAGCTTTGCAAATCACAACAGAAACAACTTTTTCATGACCAGTATAATAATGCATCTTCAAAATGAATAAAAAGAAAAAAGCTGACCCAATAAACCAACCACTTTTGGTAATTGCTTACCAAAAACACTTTACTTGATCTCTACAACCAGTGAAATAAAGTCCAGATGCTGCAAAAAAACAGGGGTCAACAGGTTTGGGAAATTGCATGAATGTGTTGCGCCGACAACACTCCAAGTTGATGTTTCCATGTGTTGCTTGCCTACTTAGCTGATCAGCTGGGTCTGAAATTCTGAAAATAGTCAAAAGTACACCACATTAAGTAGAGTGAATTTACATAGTAGAAAAAAGAATACATAAACTGAAGCAGTCTTTGCTGAAGTGTAAGCTGGAGTAAAAGAGGGATTGTTCAATGTTGGGGGTAAAAAACAACTATCGATAATAAACAGGGTAGAAGAGTTGGTAATGCTAAAACATTCATTAGGGCAACATTTAAACATTTGTCCAACTGAAGTTTAGAAGATAGAGTTGGCAGACATACATGAAAAATGATGTTTATTACCTGAGGATAATTAATGAACTCATTTGATAGCAGATGCGAAGTCCATAATACAAACACACACTCTCTGCACAAGGCAGGTTGATAAAAATATACAAAACGGAATGTTTTACAGCTGCAATATGGTAATAGTACAAAATTTAAATAAGTTTCAGAAATGTTTGTGCAACTTTGGCATTGCTCATCAAAGACATGTCGAAGTTGTTGTCAGCCTTAGCAGAGCATGTCACCGCATAGTCCATCTAAATCTAACAAAAGCTGCTGAATTAACCCTACCTTACGAATTTTATTGATTGATTCTCCCCAAAGCCCTTATTGAGTTGTGCAAAAATCAGTTAATTTTGCCTAGAACTACTCTTTTACCCAACATTTTGGTTTTTGAATGAACTTACTACAAAACAAATTTTATGTGCAAAAGAAGAAACAATTAAGCATTTTCATTTAATTTGATTTGGGTGACAGCTATTGGCGGCAGGCTGAAGTCTGAAATTTGCTTTTCACGAGGGCAGGTGAACACTCTTGCCCAAGGAGCACTACAGCATTTCACTCAGTGAATTCTGTACCAAATACCCAACCTTCCAATTGATAGGTGGATACTACCTCTAAGCAAATAACTCCAAGTTTATAACATAAACATAAAGTTTTTTACATACTTTATTTTTAATAACACCCCAAGTTTTTCACATTATTTATTTTTCACATAAATAAGCATTTAACTTCATGTATTAGTTTTCAGTATACATGATGCCAATGTATACAGTTATATTAATAAGTTGCTAAAAACCATCATGGTAAACGGTTATTTTTCATAACTGACATTATTTTCCTATTGCATAAATTGCTACACTTACCCAGGTCAATCACTGCAAAGTAAAGTACACCTTTCCTTTCACACAAAATTAATTTTTGCACATAGCAAATAGTGTCAAATTAGGCCTTCTATGAAAAATTTAGAGCTTTCACAAACCAAGAATCTAGCAACAAAAGTACATTACGTAAAATGGATTTGAGCAATTAAACCAAGTTTTTTAAACAATGAAAATCTCTATAAGAACAAAGAAGGTAAAATCTAACCTGTTAAAGCCTGAGGCATCAAGTACCGCATTCAAATTGTTTTCAACAACACCTGCAAGACACAAGCTTGAAGTGAATAAGTAGCAAGCAAGAAATCAGCACAAAGCTAAAATCACATGCTTCCAGTGATTTCAAAGTGAAGTGCATTGGGTCAGTTCAAGTAGAAGGTACTTGTGATGAAAAAGCAAGAAAGTCATAGTTACATGTCAGTAGACGAAAAAGAAAAATATTCTGAATAATAAGACAAAGGAAATTAGGTCTTGAAATAAAACTAATAACAACAAATATCAAAATAAGCCAAATCTTATTTAAAATAAAGATAACATAGTTCTTAGAAAATTGTGATAGAACATGGATAGAAATGTTCGCTTTTGATCAGTTACTTTTATTCCAAGACCAAGTAGCTTAAAGCAGCAACCTACCAAGTTGTCCATCACCAACAATGCAGCAATCTGTTTTACATCTGTGGAATGGTTTGAAGTACTTACTTTGAGTTTCTTGTGCTGTTGTTTCAACATTGTTGGTAACACTTGGCTGCCGTTCATCAGGTGAAGGTTTAATTTTTTTCATGATACTGAGTCAAATTATTTGAAATCAAACATAACACTAAATTTTGAGGCTAAGACAAGATTGTGTACTAAAAATTAATTAAATTATGAAAAAATACTTTTTAACATAAGGAATGATCACAAGCATAGTGGCAATGAGTCTTAGTTTCTGTAGTTCATGCAGTATTGTCTGTTTTTTTATGCACACAAGTGGGATCAGCAAGACATAAATCAATATGATTTAAATAACATTTGAGCTTCTGAAACATAAAAGTTATGTTATATCAAAATAACTGCTACTGTGCATACAAAATATATTGTTTGGGAAGTCCTATAAATCATTATTGGTACAAAGCAGTCTTTAAACAAGCTTTCATGTATACCAATAACATCAGATGCATCTGCTCATTCAAACATGTCTGGCAGTTAACATCTGTTTTGTAGATTGGAAATGAAAGCACTTGCATCATAAGACAACTGTGTACCTACTTATTGTTGACTGATAATACTCGTAGCCAGGGTTTTTTTAAGGCGTTTATGGGTTCAAAACGGACCTATAAATTTTCTGTGTGGATCCATGAAATTGGTAGCCTACTTCCACATTAAATCTGGACAACCATGAAAAGTTTTAGCTGAGTTGAATTGCTGCTTCAATTAACATCCAAAACTGATTTGCCTCACACCAAATAAGTGAAGTGCAGACAGTAACCTCGCCTATTCATCATAATCATTTCTGAAATCTCATGCAACACCACAATTAATAATTTGACAGCTTTTACAAGACAGTAATAGTTTACGGAAAATGTTAGGTACCCAGTATGGACCTTTACAGACTCGATTTCTCTGATTCTAGGGAAACACTGATAATTTTCTCTGATTCTAGGATCCCGATTTTCAATTCTATGAACCCGAATCAAGAAGGGTTGCCCACCGTCCCGGTCTTGATGTCTGGCGTCCTGTGTCCCAGGCTGGGTCACTTTTGTCCCGGAAGTTACTGACAGCTTTTTGTCTTAGCGAGAGTACATTGATTACTATATTTCCGTAAATTAAGATTGATATATCTTTGAAAATTAAATAGTCCTTAATCTGAGAGCTGTGAGTATAATTGTAAACTATTTGTTGCGACATTTGTAATTGTTAAACTGCAGAGCAGATTAAGCTCTTTGTGATGTAAAAATTTTTCTTTATGATTAATATGTGAGGCTTGCAGAGTCTTTACTGTGTAAAATCGTTCGAACAATTCATCAGGGTCTGAGAGGCAGTTGTTCATGTAAACTGAGTAACTATTAGTTTTGATTTTAGCCTGAGTAGTGTTGTGAGAAAAATTTCAGTTGATTCGCCAGAAATCATTAACTTGATAAATGATGCTGGTGTTGTTTATTGCTTTTCAACTTTTGGAATTGGGAATGTGGGCAGAGTGACAAAAATTTGCAGCAGGAATAGGGAAAGAGGATGTTGAAAAGGTTGGCAATCAATGATAATAATAGTATTTGTTTTATCAGTTCATAAAAGCAGCAGTTGTAACCGTAATTTAGTTTCAAACCAATCTTATACGAAGCATGTCGTGTTCGAAATATCGAAAAAATTTTGATGAAGGGGGGATGTTAGTGCTTTTTGTTGGAGAAATAAATCTACTTTGTACAAATTGTTCATTTTTCCTGTTTTAGTAGTTTTTTGCATTTATGCCTTAAAGATTCACCATTTCACAAGTTTCTTCTATTATGATAAAATTAATTAGGGCCCTAGAGGTTATTAGGCCAACACTGCACAATCATCATCTACGACACGCAGCACGCGCTGTTGCTTTTGATGTCTATCGTGTTTCGTAAGCTTCTGTTGCATCAATCTTGGAATTCTTGGTATTAAGGTGTCCCGGAATGGCAAAACAGAAAGTTGGTAACCCTAGAATGGAGTCCCTAAAACACCTTACACTGATCTTACATAATTATTAATGCTTTGCATAGCAAGCCAATACTTTTTTACGGTGTCAAGCGTTTTCAGCAAGGTCTTTTCCAGATTTTATTCATTTACTTTCTTGTGTGGATATTTTCAGAAGATAATGTCACAGCAAAAAAATAAAGCTAGCCATCCAAGAATAAAGCAATATTTTTGTAGTAAGCCTGAACCAAAAATTCTTGCTGTTAACCATCCAGAAACGGCAAATGCCAGCAGCAGTGAATGCAAAGATTCTTTCGATTCTGTTGTGCAGGAAGTACATGTTAGAATCTCAAAAACATCCTCAGTGTCAGCTAACAGTCAGTCATAAGCATCTAACAATCAGACTTTTCAATCATGGATTAAGCTGAAAGGTTTTGATGAATCCACACAAATGAATGTGTTAACTCTGCATGTGCTGAATGGTATGTTTGCTATGCTCAAAGCATCCGGCAGATACCAGCGGCCGAGGAAAGAATGGGAATATTTACACTTTGGAGCCTGCCAGGCCTCCACGCCCATACCACATGGATAATCATCTCAGCTCTGATTAACTCCAAAAACCAATAGCCTGGAAAAAACTTAACGCTTTTCACGATTTCATGTTTTTCATCAGGATCGCATTTCAGATAAAGTTAACACAGCAGCTGAGTGTGTACATCTGATTTATTGGGTTTTGAAAGAAGAGATAGTTAATCGAAAAATAGCTTCCTTGCAAACCTTGATGGACTGCATTGGCCATAATGGTCGGCTTTGTGACCTCCACCATAACAGTTCTGTGGCAGTAACTGAGTTTATTTTGCTGATCTCCGAACATTTAAGTGATCACATTGTTTCTTACGTCAAGCAGAGCCTATGCTGGACTAGTATGGTCAACGAGACAACTAATATTGCTGCAATGTGCTGTCCATTCCACTTGCTACAACCTGGCCAGAACAAAGATTTTCAAATCTGTGCCGTGTTAAAACCAAGCAACGAAACCAGCTGTTTGATGCAACTCTGAATGCTCTCATAAATGCTTCAATGAACAGTCCAGAAAGTCTTTAATAGAGGGGCTTTACATTTGTGCAGCAGGGCTTGACATTCTGAAAATTGACAAAAACTCATTTGATTTATAGTATTTCATATTTCAATTTTTGGCTGGGAGCTTTGTTTGGGGGGATAACCGTAGCAAACCCCCCATGGTGACAAGACTGGGTCCACAGCAGCTCAATGATGAGGGCATGTTTAACTTTTCAGCGTCCAGCTGGTTTCGGGGATTTTCGAAAAAAAAAACCTAACGCACGTGGCTTTGCGGGGGAATTTCTCCGGTCCGGTATGCTCTACAGACGCGGTAAAAGTCTCAAAAGACGCGTCAAGTCTCCAGTCTGCACTCTAAAAATATTTTTTGCTTGGGGGGTGCGGTTTTTTTGTGAGTGACGTCATAAGTGGAGGACTTTTAAGGCCACCTTGGCCCACCTTGCCTGACCCTGGGCGCCAACCGTTAGGTGGTAGTATTTCACTGAAGTTTTTACTGGAAACTAGGCTACAATCCGAGTCTTTTGATACTTTGGATGACCTGCTAGGGTTTCGGGTTCAAAAGTTATGATTAAGTTAGTAAAAATATTTGACTAATTAGCTAATTAGATAATTAATTAATTTGTTTATTTTAGATAATTACTTTTGAACCAGAATCGCTAGAAAGTCGATCAAAGGCTCAAAAGACTTGGATTCGAGCCTAGTTTCCAATGAAAACCTCAGCGAAACGCTTTGGCCTAGCGGTTGGGCCCTAGGCCAGACAACATGAGCCAAAATGATCCCAAAACTACTTCACTTATGACGTCAGTTACAAAAAATCCGCACCCCCCAACCAAAAAATTCTTTTTCGAGTGTAATCGACTGGCCGATCCGTTTGAGCCCATGAACAGCTCTCTAGCGCAATCGGCGGAGGAGCTAGGGTGTTGGTAAGGCAACTGAAAACTGCTGTTTTTTAGGCAGAAATCCAAGTACGAATATATCGTACGCCGGTTCTCAAAGTGTTAAGATTGTTCATGAAATTGGTGATTGAAATGGATAAAAGCAAATAATAAACGGAGAGTGACACAGCGAGCACTAAAGACCCTAGAATCTGCAGATGACAAGTAGGAACCCAAGGCTTTCACTGATGAAAAACAACTGTTTGATGAAGTTGAAATTGAAAATTTTGTGTTGAAATTTTTTTAAATATAGTAGTACTAACTCTGCACTGTGACTGCCAATACTATTTTGTACGTTTTGCCAAAAATAGCGGACTCATAAAATTTCTTGATATTCCTTTAAACCAAACCTTTAAAAAAGCCTGCTGACAGCTAACTTTCTAATATTACTCAGAGCTAGCTGCACTGGAAGCAATTTAATGCATCAGGAACTACACTTTCCTTTCCAATGTTTAGGTGTCATGTATAAGTTGTGAAGCTTTCAGTAAAATCCATATCGATCAAATTCAGTGCAAACTAATTAGCACACTAAAAATAAGCAAGTACCCACACCTGGTATTATATTGAGTCTTTTTTTTAACTGCTTTCATGTGTAATAAATGACCAGTAAGAACAGTATGCATTTTAAAAATGAAACTAAAACTGAACAAGATAGTGGTTTGAAGTTCACAACATTTAGCTGAAAGAGTTCATTTTACAGTTGCTTGAAGCATCAAGTTTAGTGCATGGTTGGACAGACTGAGAACTAGTACATACACAGAGAGCCCAACTGATAATTAACGCACAGATAGTCTATGCATTAGTACACAGACTGCCCAACAAATTAGTGCACAGAGAGTCTAAGCATTAGTACGCATGCAACCCCACTAATAATTAGCACACAGGCAGTTTATGCATCAGTACAAATCCAGCCAGCCTGATGAAAATTATCACACAGATGGTCTGAGGAAAAGTTCACAATTGCATTTCAAGTTCAACCTCACTTGCAAATTTGTCAACCTCACTTGCAAATTTGCAAGTATATATTGGTACACCATTATTTAACCAGAGGGCAAATTATTTTCGAAATCAGGACATCGATATTGCAATTTGCCTTGATCCAAACAATCTTGCATACAACTCAAGTTAAGAACCTGCATATAAATCCATCGGATTATAAGATTGAGCACTGCGAGTGTATTGCCTGACCTAAAATACATACAAATCTACAATAATAGTAGTAAAACCACACAAAACCTCTTTCCCCCCAAATTTATTTCAGGCACAGCACTTTTGATGCTTGGACACTACTTGCGATTAGGTGGCAGAAGTTGTCAGTTTGAGCTTGT
>Ga0210059_1013986_pt1 | contig 11913 bp, 7 predicted proteins | sample Ectturendosymbi2_FD_188042 | JGI IMG/M metagenome (GOLD analysis project Ga0210059, IMG submission 188042) | Ecteinascidia turbinata endosymbiont from Florida, USA - Sample 2 (SPAdes) (version 2) | ecosystem: Host-associated > Tunicates > Ascidians > Unclassified | place: Key West, Florida... | reverse complement strand
CACGATGACAAAAAGGTTGAAGAGCACTGATATCGAGTTGTATTCTTGTATCGCTTCTGAATCACAAAAATTTTTCAAACGAGTATTTTATTTGAAACAAATAAATTTGACCACGGGGGCCCCCCTTGCTGCGGGGGCCCGGTGCAACTGCCCCCGTTGCCCCCCCTTAATCCGGCCCTGGTTCTGCCCATGTTCCATCAAATAAAAGAAACTGTTCATACAGACTAAGTCAATAAACTGCCGTCTTTTTGATATTCATATAATTATTTAGCCAAAACATCTTCATTAGAAAGGTCGTTCCACGCACTGGCGATTCTAGAATTTAAAAAGTGGGGTGGCCACCGCGGAGTCAAGGAAAAAGTAGGGGGGCCAACATAAAAGTCTTATCTTGCATGGTGATTTTTCATTGTTTTGAAGATTAAGTTGCTGTGAGTAGCCCTATCAAACCCAATACAGGCTTGTGAATATCGTTAGATATGAACTATGGTTATTATTCACTGGAGACACATAAACGCCACTGTAGATGCAGTCACACACATGTGTACTGCTATGTCAAATTCTGTGCTAACCATGCAACTTTCACAGCATTGCACATGTAAATCGAAAGACTATTTTCCATGCACAATTGTGCCGGCCCTACGTGAACGAAAACAACTCAGCGAAAGTGAATACAATTCACATGAAAGCTAAATGGTTCCCATCACGAATTCCATCTTGAAACAGAGGCAAGTAGGCTGTTGATGGCCAACTATAGTTTCATCAAAATATTCTTCTTGCAAAGCACACAAAAATAAACCATCTTCCAACTGATTGGTGACTACTGACTAATCCGCTTTTGTGGTAGCTTAGATTGTGGTGTAACCATAACAATGTCATGCAACTGCTATTACGAGTCTAATGCCCATCCGCAGCGTGGATAGGGTGAGCACTATTCAATGCAGTATGAAGTTAACAGCAGCGAGGTTTTGGCACCAGTTGCACATAAGTAACATAGCAGCTGCGCAGATAGGTGTGCATGTACCTGATAGCAAGATGTAACAGCTGGCGTAAAACTTATTTTGCAGAACATTCCCAACAAAGTCGTTCATTTTAATATTCACTGATTTTTCCTCTGACTCATCCTCACAAGCTGACTTTTCAACCTTGCGCTGCTTTATGACTGTCTTGTCATACTGTAAGCTAAACACGCACTAACTCTAAACTAAAAAAGATTCAGAGAAATAGACAATGAGCAATGTAATTCTCACACAGATCCCTGCACAGTCTACGTTTGAATTGTATATCCAGGGGCGTAACGAGGTTAGATGGCGCCCGGGGCAAGAAGCAAGTTTGGCGCCACCAAGTTCGAACCTGAGGTCTTTCGGAAGCAAATGTACTGTGTGGAGGAATGTACTTGTGATATTATTGGGACTTTTCGGCATCCCCCGCAGTCCTTCAACTGCTGAACCCTGCAACAATTCGGCTCCCCCATAGTGATTTGGCGCCCGGGGAATTTTGCCTCCCTTGCTCGCTCTCGTTACTCCACTGTTTATATCATCATCACCTCAATGTAACTTAATCCTTCGATCATCATGGCGACTGTCAAGTTCATCCACAATCTCATCCAAATCTGTTTTTCAGCTAGTACCTTTCAATTTAAAATAGAGCAATGTTACCCAGTCTTTCACTGGTCATGGATTTTCTGGGAATGTTGTTTTACTAATTTCATTTTTGAAAAACTTCTATCGCATGAAGCGCCGGTGACGGCAATAGTTACAGCTACCAGTAATAGTCAAACGCAGCATTTTAAGTAACTATAAATGAATAAAATTGTTCGATCGATAGGCAATTTCGACTCCTTCCGAAGCAAATTCTTCGCCAAAGCTGTTTCACGTTTCAAATCATTTTCACTACATGAATTTGTGAATTCTTTCAAGTGTGTTTCTGAATAAGATTCTATTCAAATATTCTATTTGAATAAGGGCTGAAGATGTGTAACACACACGAATCTAGCTTCCTTACGCAATAAATTGCGATCGATTCGCTTGGTGTTGGTCACTGCTGTGACTTTACAATTATTGCAAAATTCTATGAGGTTGCAGGACACATTAATAGTGTTAAAAATGTAGTCACGAACCACTTACGTAAGATGTTTCTAAGTCGTATACACAAGGCAGCAGAACACAACACAACAACCAGGATAAGTTCAGATAAATTAATTGAAACTAATTCTTAATGCTTTCACAAACCATTTGATACTGGGACAAGCAACAATCTGCTGCTGACAGTATAATCCAGCTCCATCTCACACTGGAATGCACGAAAGATCAATCTTCCCATTTCTGTGACTGTTTCTTACTTTCGAAATGAATTTTTCAACACCACGACCGCGGTCTGACTAAATTTCACGCAGGATCCGAGCAACCACTGGTGTGTCGTCATAAACACCTCTAATTACCCGACCGTCAAAAACAACAACACAGCTTAATATCATGAATTTGGGAAATACTGAATGCAGGCTAGAGGGTTTCCAAACTATCGTTTTCTGGCCGAAAGTTATCTACTGTATTAAGTCAACCAAACGAACTAAAACGGGAAATTGAGAAAAAACTGGGGGGTCAAACGGGGGGCCAAGCAAAAATCTGGGGTGCCCATGGCCCACCCAGCCCCCCACTTAGAATCGCCACTGGTTCCACGGTTGACTGAACACGATGACATCTGATAACAGAATGCTGGAGCGGAATGTGAAAGCCCTTATAACCTGTAAGTTAATACCGACTTTTCCTGGTGTGATTTTTACGAGAAAATACAATCGAACAAAACTTGAAAAAAGTATTTGTCTACAGAAAAGTATGAGTATATATTCACTAGCACGTTTTGTGATTACAGATGCCCAGGTATGGTAGATAGAAAGACTCACTTGATTTTGTGTCCACCTGGGATTTTCTGTTCAAATCTGGGTTTTTGGGTGAGTCTATGTGAGATTTTCCAAAAAATGTTATTGGCAACCCTGGATTTTGCATCTATTCACTAGCCTTGGGTAGTGTACTTGTAGTCATCTTTCACAAATGCGGGAAATGATTTACACATTCATTTAATTCTCATGATGACCAACTGCAGTGGAGAACGGTCACTTTCTAAACTTACGATGGTAGAATGAACAAAGGACCATAATTAGACAAAATAAGCTGAACAATATGATTCTAAACAGTATAAAGCAGGAACTTCTGTGTGATATAGACACTATGCTACCAGTTTCATAAACAAATTCGGGAAATCAAAAAAATGCAATCTTATGCAGCAGGTTTGCTGCTCTTGACAATCGACTTCGAAACATATAATGTGTGACTACACTAAATTTAGCAATTTGTTGATGAGTCTGGAAGCATTAATTACTGTCTCTGTACTGTATTTATGAGCTTTGCAGTAATGTATTCCTTCTTGGTAAAAAGATACATATGCACTTTCTGGTAAAAAAGCTGTGTAGCCCATGTCTACCAGCTGCAATTTAGGACCAGTTTCTTTGCAATACGAAATTTAGTATGCTTGGCAGTCGCATGGATGCCCACAGAATGTGATAAAGGGTTATTCACTTGCTCAAGTGTGTTTTTAACTTGGGGCCCCGCGCCTAAGTTTTGCATTGAGCGCCGCACTTGCTGGGGCCGATCTTGTATGTGACCTATGCAAATCTGAGTAAGTTAGACGCAAAATATACCAGAAGTGAGTGGAGACTTAAGCTAATGCGTTCTACGTGTCTTGGCCTTGCATTCACTAGATTCAGATACCTGACCGACTTTCAGGAAACCGTCTAACGAAAAGTTAAGTGTAATACAGGTAGTTGTTTCGTCACAATTAAGGCCCGGGTCTAGGACAGGTCGGCGATGGTGGTCGCAAATGTTTTATACGAAAAAAGTGGTTTTTAAATACAGTAGAAATGCCCTATAACGTCACTTCAAAGGACCGGAGAAAAAGCGTCGCTATAGGCGGACTGACCTCACAGCCGAACTACAATTAATCGTTCCTAAAATGGCGTTCTAGTTGAAGGCCAGAGCCTGGCAGTTTACATTTGTTCTTTGACTAGGATTTCCACGTACTGTATCGTGTTTTCACGAATACTCTGATAAGAAAAACTAGAATTTGAAAACACTGGCATTTGTATTCACATGCTATACAGAGCATACAGTAATGTATTACGTTTCGTTTGTGCTGTTCTTGAGACAGCTTTGTCTAGCACATGCTTTTATTTTTTTAGAGAATTTTCCACCATACGCTTCTGCTTCTTTTGCTCTACATTTTACTCACTGCCCCACCAAGTCTCGGTCAAACTGACTACAGTCGCAAAAATCCCCCCAAATCCCTAATACGCATTACAATAAAACATGTAACGATTTCCCTCGACTTACTGATGTCATTGTTACGCCATACCCACGGCAAAACTGTGTTGGAAATAGTTTAAAAAATTTGGGCCCCTCTTAGAAAACTCTTCGCCGTTCCAGGTGTGCCAAGCTGGTCACGGGCCCGTTGCGAGCTGAGCGCAAACCTTGAGGGCTGTACTTCCCAGTTCAGGAAAACAAATGTGCGCTTTAGTGAAGGTTAGGTCGTTTTTTTCAACACCACGTACGACCGCAAATTGCAAAACTACCTGACGAACTTGCTGACGGGTTCAATGGCCGAATCAAGGTCAAAAAGTTTATTTCAGCATTGTCAACCTAATTCGTACATGGCAGTTATGTTATGAAGTGCATCATTTATGTAACTTCCAGCAGACGAACTCAATATATGTACTGTATGTTACGCAGGGATGCAGAACGCACAGAGAAAAATACGTTGTGCTGGCAAAGACGCAGCGCAGCGCAAGCGGTTTAAAATAGGTACAGGTAATAATATACAATGTTTTAAAGTGGATTCATGTACATCTTGACGAAGGTAGTGAAATAATATGAAAGGCCGATCGTTTAAATAACGGCACCAACTCCAAACATGAGCGACACAAATATAAACACAGTAATAACGAAGTCGTGACGAAAGGTCTGCTCTTAAAGTGTTGATCAAGCAAATACGTTCCAACGGAACGTCAAAACTTATTTTGGTGTCAATTTCATTTTTGAAAGGTTATGACGGCTTAAACGAAAAGAATATTTGAAGTTTTAGCTCCATGCGTTATGGGCAGAGTTTATTCATTGACCATATCAACAATGGGCTTTTTTAAACCTTCCGCTATTCCCAAAGCTTACTCAGAATGGAACTGTCCATTGCGGATGGATGTTGTGATAAAGGTTACTTGGCAGCGCGTGAGATTGAAGTAAATGAGTGAAGAAGCTCTGGTAACTTCCTCGTGAATTTCTGAACTGTTTAGGAAGTAATATTGTGTGGCAAATTGCGAATTACTGCAAACGCTAAATACTGATGGGGCTGATAAATACAAGTTAAAGTGGAACGAATGCAGTTAGTTCTGAGGTGAGCCGCGCATCCATGTTACTACAACTTTTACAATTACGACCCTTCTGCATGTCCGGGGAACCAGCGCAAACTAAAGAAATGTCACAAAAATGCCACACGGACCTTCCTTGTCGAACCAACGACACTTCACCGAGTCTCGACAGAAAAAGAACTGCTGAGAGCTACCTGTATGGGCCACTCCTTTCGACGAAGCGAGCTGGCTTTGTAATCTTTGAAGGCAGTGGAAGTAGCTACAAATTAGCTTTGAAGGCAGTGGAAGTAGCTACAAATGGCAAAAGAAGGTGTCACTAATCTTACCTTAACCTTAAACAATTTACAATCGCTGTTTTCGTGCAGCGAACCGGTCAAGTGCTTAAGTGAACCTGGTGGGGAAGTTAGGTATGATGCAACAACTCTGTCAATATCTACAAGCAGTGGGAGATAATCGGAAGAGCTTAGGTATGTCTATTAATTTGCTATTCGCATAAATAAATGCAAGTGAAGAGATGGTGTGGCGCATAAATATGCCGATACATATTCTGCAAAACATCTTTGTGATCAACAAACAACAAGCGTGTGTTTGTAGATGAATTTTACGATTTACATCGCGCTTAACTTGTGCAAAACAACGCTTTGCAACAGCAATTGCGGCTCGGGGCGTTTGAGGATTAATCCCCCATCTAAATTCAAGTTCAAGACCCTTGACAGGGCAGCAATAAGGTATACAAGCAGGTGAAGGTAGTAAGTACTGATCACCCATTCAGTTTGAAAGCAACCGAAGAGATTTAATCTGACGAGTCAGGATTGTTGTAAGCGCTTTCTTAGCCACCAATACTGCAATGCTGATGCCTGGTATCGGGCCAAAGAAAAGCACATTGATTAACATTGACAAACCATTGAATGAAAAAACACAACTATCACAACTGCATATAACACGTATATCAATGACGGTAGGTAATCAATACGATATAAAAATCAACCAAATTCAAAGAAGTTGCGAAGTCAATTTCGCAGAAGTTCCGAGGTATCTGCGTGAGCATTTGGTGCAGGAGAACACCACCCATATTTTTGACGTCGACAGCGTTGGGATATATACATCACGCAAACCAGCACTAACGACACTCCGAGAAACCCCATCAGAACGTACGCTGCAATCTAAAACAAAATAAAAATGAAACAAGTTCAAGATACGGAAGAAATAAACCTTTTGAAACACACCATCTATTAAACGTAGCAATAATCTTGTGGGTAGTTGCGAATTGAAAAGATACCGAACATAACCTTATTAATTCCTCTTAATACAGCAAAGCGCTGCGAAGTCTGGAAATAAAACCGAAACTGTTAGCTTGATTCCGGTATCACGGCGTAAAAACGTTTTTGCTTGATCACAGACACTCAAACTTCGTCATTACGAATAAAGACGCGAAGATACAAAACCAACACTATTAGAATACAAACGTTTTCGTCCAAACTCAAAATTAAGGAAAAATGCAACAAACTGTTACTTAAAACTTCCAATACATAAAGTTTCTCATAAACAAAACACGGAGACACTTGTATTTGCAGCAGAGGTGGCTTAGCTTACTGCAGTAGCAGATAGCCTGGATCTCGGAACGTATTGGCAAGAACTCGAGTTTAACCATTTGTTTCTCTCGTAGATGACCGGTTTCTCGGAAGATATCTGTAATTGCGTTGAACGAAGTTCTTCATGATCGCAACGAGCAGAAAACGAATTTACTTATACCACAACATTTGCGGGGAAAATTGCATTTTAACAAAACAGAGCCATATCTCTTTCAAACGGTTCGAAATTTTTGTACGTGCAAAATGATTTCAAACAAAGTATCGAAGTGATGATTGTAAAAAGCATCGCAATACCCATGTACACTTTGACCGAGCAAATCCAATAGTGTCGCGCTCCCTGTTGAACACGACGTAGTATTGTTGCATGACAACTGTTCCTAAAACAGTTCCAGTCTCTGATGGAAATATAGCGAAGTTGTAGCAAACGGTGCTGCTGCTTGATCCATTGGCGACGTACTACCAACAAAGAGGATCGTAAGTGTTCTGTCGACATTTTTTCCGTTTCAAAGGTTAAGCAATTTCAAACCAGAGTGCGCGGTTGCCCGAGAGTTTTACCACATATCGACGTAAGGCGTGTCACGCCGCGTCATAAACATACCAGATAAAAATAAACATCGATGGCGCTTTGCTACCACTTCAGTTGTGGTATCACGCGCACCAACATTGCCCTTATAGTAAAAAAAAAATGATTACCAAACAGACAATTAATAAACACCCCAAGTCCCAAGCATACAAGTGCTTTGGAAAACTTCGCATATGCAGAGGGTAGACATCACGCGGCAACAAATCTATTAAAATAATAAACCATCTATGGCAAAAACCTATCGCCAAATGTTCCTACTGCAAACAATTCTCTCCTGATAACTAACGTTTGAGGAACACAAATGCCTGCACTCTCCCTGTTGGAAGTACACTGTAGGCGAAGAAAAACTTGTCAAATGCGAGCTACTATGACCACGAATCATGTTGGACGTCATCTACGCAAGTTAGCGTGGAAGACGCGAACGTAGAGGGCACACTGTAAGTAGAAATCAACGTCATTGCACCTGGCCTATAAGAGTAACTTCTAGGTCACCCACGGACAACAGCAGCCAAGTTAGTGGTAACCAACTTTAACCTATATCGGGCCAGTCCAAGCAGGAAGTACGGCCTAGCGATGTTTATCGACGAGCAGCTGAAGTGGACACTTGTCGATCAATCTCCAGAAGAGTCGGAGACAGAGCAGTTGCGTGTAGGCGTTCAAGGCTATAACATCAATAACGTCTACAAACCTCCACCCTCACATTTCTTGGCTATTTCAACGTTTCGGCATCTGAGCTTGTAAGCATGCTGGGACAAGGAGTGCTACATCGCTCCTTTCACGGAGCCCCAGTGGAACTGACTCCGATAGAGCCGCTTTGCCCCTACTTTTTCGGATCGAGCAGAGGAAACAGGAGCGATGGGAGGAAGCTGTCAATTCCATCGACTTTATGCACTTCAGCCGAACACCATCAATAAACTTACTGGCAGGTCTGGACCCTTCTCTCGCCTGTACCCCGTCTCAATGAATTCTTTCGCCGCACAACTCGTGTAGAACGGGGCACTCAAGACTAGGAGCCGCGAATCCCCCACGCTCGTCAACAAGCAGCTGTCCGAGCTATGGAAGACCCCAACACCTGAGAGGAAACAGTATCTCTGACCTTTTCAGGCCAGTCGAGCTTGCTGTCGCCCTCAGGTGCCTGAAACCAGGAAACTCTCTGGGTCTGGATTCTATCTTACCAGAGTTTATACTCCACACCGGTTCTGCTCTCAAATTTTGGTTTTGCGATTTCCTCACTTCCTGCTTCCACCAACGCAAAATTCCAAAGATCTGGAGAAAAGCACTAATAGCTGGGATCCAAAAACCGGAAAAGCCATTAAAGGACCCAAACAGCTACCGCCTATATCTCTTCAATTTTTAATTTTCGGATAAGGATTGTATATGGAGTTTATGAAAAAAATTCGGATTGGATCAGGATTGCCAAATTTTCTTATCCGTACACCACTGGCACCCACCCTCCCGGAATGACCCCCCAAGAACAGCGTGGTCCTGCTCCGCACCGGTGTCGGACGTTTCCGCTACTGCTTGCACAAATGGCGTATGACCTCCTCTGCGGCGTGTGAGTGCGGCGCGGAAGAACAAACTGTCCACCATGATTGTTCCCCCATGTGCAATCCATTAGCCACCTCATGGACTGCACACCTTGATGGTTCTAGACCAGGGGTTCCCACCTTTCTGTTACCATGCACCCTCACCATTCCGACAGATGAGTATGTACCCCTTCAGCATTTCGACAGATGAACATCTACCCTAAAATTTCTTATGACAAAATATTTTATCATGGCTGGTCATAGATACATTTAAAAATAAACATATTACGATTTTTCAATATATTCACTGATATACGTGTAAGTATTTGCAAAGAAACCTAAATATATTTTTGTAAATATATTTTTTTCTTCTATTGCTAACCTTAAATGTACCCCTTCAGATAGGCAAATGTACCCCTGGGGGTACATATACCCTAGGTTGGGAACCTCTGTTCTAGACGATGAGACAATTGAATGGCTGCTCAACACCAGCCCGAGATCTAGTGCGGCCAAGCAGTGGATTGAAGAACTGGCTCAAACGACGAAGAAGAAGCTGGCGACTTTAATTGCCAGCATGTCAACTGAATTTCCGCACAACATCTGCTGACAGAGATAGTCTGGCCACACGAGTAACGGCCAACAACCTTGCGTCGTTGAATAATAATGTAAAAGGTGCTGCCAGTTCCTTCTCTCGTGGATGGAATGTAGGCACCACACATGGCCCTAAATAAGTGTCGAATGTAAACAAATGTGTTCCGCCAAAGTTCTAGCGGTTTCAACATTTGACCAATTTGACCTTCACTTACACCACTCCCGCAGCGAGTGGTGTACCTTATAAGCGATTCGGTGAAGCGCTGGAATTTGACAGTAATCATTTTCGTTTCCTCACAGACGAAGGACTGCCAGCTCCGGGCATCATCAGTGTTGAGGCGTATCAGTATTTCTGTACGAACTTTATAACTTCGGCCAAAAGTCCAACCACGTCGTCAGCGAAAGAAGTATGTGCCATACTGAGATTCGGAGTGCGAGCAACTCCATCCTTACTTCCTTCAAATGCCAGCAGGAACTAACATCTGACAAGCTTGCTTCGTGCTGTTATCCTGGCTCGATGAAAAGGGACAAGAACGTTGGGACAAAGCTGTCCACTCTATTAACTTCTCACACTCTAGCCGCAAGGCGTTGAGTACCATGAACAAACTCTCTGAAAGGTCGGGAAATTGCCCTCATCTCAGAACACTCCATGCTATGACTTTACAGCTAGTAGAGAACGGAGTTCTTAAGATAAGAGACAGTAAGATACCGGGTTCGTGATAAAGGAGGCGTCTGATCTCTGGAGGCTTCACTTCAAGGAATTGTTGTTGCCCTGAATCACTTCAAGTCACTTACGCTAGATAGCGAGAACAGCTTTTCGGATAAGAAGACCGGATCTGTGTTTGTTGATCTCACAGTAGCATCCAACACCGTATAGCACCGCGTCCACAACTGCATGCTACCGAAACTGCTTTCTGACAAGCACATGATCTATATGGTCATGGAACTTGTCGGAAATGCAGTTTAGCCCTAACTATCGGTAATGGTAGCGCAGCAGACCAGGATGCTCACATTCCTGTTGACACATCGACTCACTTCGCATCAACATTTCGCGTCGTTCTGAGGCGGCTTACTGGAACTGGTTGGGGCGCTGGAGCAGCGCTGTGCACAACAACTTCAGCCCTGTTCCATTCGATGACAAAGTAAAATATGGGTCACTGCTGTTATCCTTCAAAAAACATCTTCAACAATCTAGCAATGCACACTGTGAAACATTGGGATTTTTAGATTAAACAAACTTTCAAAGCATGAGGGCCCACATAACTTCCAAAACGTATGCATGAAACAAAAGTATAGCGAAAAGATGACTTTCAAAGTTTGCTGCAAACCCAACTTTCAGCCACTACGCGCAGATCATGGAGTTATTACTTTTTCTCAAAGTTTTGATGGTTTACCAAGGTATATCAACAACCAATCGTTTTATACGGCACTAAATTGCTTCACAACAGCCGCCACAAAGGCAATCGTTCAACACGTTTCAGCAACTATCACCGAACACCCGATTACTATTTCTTTCGTGGTTCTAAAAAGCAATCACAGGTCAGGTACATGTTGAAGTTACAGGCAGTCATGGTCGTAATCAAAACAACACCTTTAGAACTTGTCTCTCAGAAACTTGCAGAGGATGAGATGCTCAGGCCAGTGGTCGGCAACCTCTTCCACACTACGGACCGGTTTAGAGTAGCCATCATTTTCACAGACGGGCCTCAAAAGTTGCGGCATATAAATACAAAAAAATGAATTACCTACGTTTGCTTGCATGTGAATTTAATGCAGCTCTCCATAAAGCTGAATCAGTGGGAGCCTTGATTTTGTTACTCTGCAGCGAGATGGTGCCATTTGGGGTGATGATAATAACTCCCACACTGTATTTATTACGCCCAGCGCCCACTTTGTGATATTTTCTTCACAACACTTATGATCTTTTGTTTTTAACAATAATTTATTCCTTCTATGTAGACCGGCAAAGAATGCCTCGTGGACCAGTACCAGCCTTGGACCGGTGGTTGCCGACCCGGCTCCAAGAGATTTTTCGCAGAAAGTCTGCTTCCAAAATAGCGTAGTCCGTCTGGCGAAGCATCTCATGCAATGTTTGAGTGGAACGTTAAACCTTTAACCGTATTTCAGCTGGTTCAAGCGCTTCAATTTAGGAAATCCTGGCTTGTGCGGGTTGACTTAAACCTTACGACAACTACGGTTGATTACCCACGA
>Ga0210059_1013985_pt1 | contig 11913 bp, 8 predicted proteins | sample Ectturendosymbi2_FD_188042 | JGI IMG/M metagenome (GOLD analysis project Ga0210059, IMG submission 188042) | Ecteinascidia turbinata endosymbiont from Florida, USA - Sample 2 (SPAdes) (version 2) | ecosystem: Host-associated > Tunicates > Ascidians > Unclassified | place: Key West, Florida... | reverse complement strand
ATTTTAAAATAGTGCCTAGCTCATTGCATGCAATATAAATTTCGTTTCGTGGGAAACGGTTACCTATGTCTGCCCATCTCAAAGGACTCTTTGACACACAGAGGGAAAAAATTTAAACCATATTAAAAATAACTTTCGCACTACTTTAGGTTAGTTTAACCAATTATAAGTTATTTAATAATCTACAAGCTCTTTTATGTTTTAATGCAACTAATAGCAGGCAATCCAAAACTAAAAAGTACTGTGCAAAGGTGATTTTCTGAGGTGAGTCAAGTTTGTCAACACATTTCAAAGACAAGAGCATGTACATTGCATACAAACTGCATGCTTTAAAGTTTAAAAACATATTCGTGTTTGACTTACCCATATCATCATCTGATTCTCTCGTGGAGTATGGCTCAGGAAAAGACACTGCAAAAATGTTTCTTCTGTTTAGCTTACAGTTGTTATTAACGGCGAAAATGACAGGTTTCAACAACAGAGTGTTGGGACGCAATCCCTGAGTTGTATTAACCAAGGAAATAATAAGAGACAAGAACCGCAGTGCCTTAGTTCCCACCACATGTGATGGTTAATTAACAAACATCATTTGAACCCTGTGTGTGCTACGTTTGCATTTAGTAAAAAATGCGGGCACCAAAAGTTCGGTACTGACGAAAACGCAATCAAAACAAATGGAGGAATGATCATTTAAAGCTATATGGACCACAACCGCATGGTTTTAGTTGTTGACATAAAATGGAGGCCTGCCTCGATTGTTTTTAGTGGAAGCCATGCGTTTTAGGAATTACCTAACAAATATTACCTGACTTGTAATACGCTGTAAATCCCTGGAAGTTATTTCCTCCATCAGAACGAAAACGGATTTGTAACACTCGTCCCGAGGATAAGAAGCTCCGTTGCCGTACAAAAAGACCTCGAAGGTATATTAATGTCTCATCGTTTTGATTGGCACCATCTCTCACCTGAGTTCCGTTTAATTAAGTCAGATAGATAAGAATTGCGGAAGACTTCTCCTGCGAATTGACTTGCGACACAGAGCATGACAAGTTTCGCTCCAAGCAACACTTAATAGGTTAGCGTTTATTCGTTTCTCGGAAATCATAGAGGTGTGGGTCGCAAAGGTGCGCCAGAGTCTACTAGCAATGGCAAAATGAACAGTTTTTAATGAAAAGAACTTCGAATTTCGTTTGCAAAAACTTGTAGTCCAAGTTTCAATTTTGATGATGTTTTTATATTTATCCCTCTGTTGTTCGTTCAAGAGAAAGTCGTCTCATCTTGCGTTTGAGAACTGATGTGCAGGCACACTTGTCAAAGCCAAATTCATGCTTGTCAAAAACATTTTGCCCGAACTTTTCCAACAAGTTGTTCTATTCCTAGTATTTGGAAACTGAAAGGAAAAGATAGAAATGATAAATTTGCGTAGTTTTGAAGTCAGCTTGCTTTTGATAGTGTCATACGTTTCATAGGATTATAGAAAGCAGCGAAGCTGGCTGTAAAAGAAGTAGATTGGTTACTTTTAATATTTTTGACATTTGCACTGCATTTATGAGATCAATGTGTTCACGTAAAACATACATAAAAACTTTAATTGCTTTTAAAATTAGTAGTGACTAAAGTTTGCTAGTAAGATATTTATTGAGGTTGAAAGCATGTAGCATTATATTTTTCTAAGAGATGAGGCAAATGAGGCATGAAATTAATATTCTCCTACCATCAGGCTGTCGCAGCAAGGCTCCATTCCAAAGTTCTTAACAGTTAGGCGGATTCTGTGATTAGCTGGGGCTGATATAGTCCACAAACAAAATGTGTTAGAGGGATAGTCAGTTGCCGGCCAACCGGGTGATGAAATACGCGCTGGAATGGCGGAGGCTGTCAAATTACTTCCACACGCTTTTGCTACTGTGGCTGCAAAGAAGAGTTAAGAAAATTAAAATAAAACACTACCGTTGAAGAATAGCGGTTAACTTTAACCGCTTGTGAAAAAAAACTTTTGTATTTTAAGTACCGGTTCATCTGAACAATGTTGTTGCAAGAACACTTAGTCAGCTCTTCGCTTATATAGCAGCCATTAATAAGCACAGAGTGGAAAATGTGGGGAGATCTGCTCACCTAGTCTGTACTCAACACGAAATCCTTTTCCTGCAATCGAGTCGTCTGAATCAAACGTGATGTACAGGGCGTCAAATGTTGAAACGAAATAATGTTTTAGAGTTTGAGTACCACTTATTGGCAAAATCATTGGAGAGTTGAAGGATGATCCATCTCGAACCTGGCAAAAACACACGCCAAGTATTGCCTTCGTGTCATGGTGTAAACAATAGCGTCAAAAGGGATTTGGTAGCTTGATTTCATTTATTCTGATCAGTATTATTATGGCCTGACCGTACTGGATGATGAGACAATCGAATGGCTGCTCAACACCTGCCCCGATATCTGGTGCGGCCCAGCAGTGGACAGTAACAACTCGCTCAAGCGACGAAAAAGTATTATTATCATTTGACTTATAATCTTTACCAATGAACGCTTTCTGCCTCTTGAAATACCAGCAAAATGTTCTTCTTCAATAAGAGGTGAACTCGTCACCACTGATTCATAAAATATATCATCGGTTTCGTTTACAAGTTGCGTGATTTTGGAGTTTAATATACAGTTTTGATTACAATTACCAAGAAGATTTTTCCGCAAAAAATACTTTCTGGCAACATTGGCTTACATTTCTAGTGGACAAGCTCGACACAGAGCTCCCTATTCAACTTCTTGGCTCTGAAATAGGCTACATGGTTTAAAATGTAACAAAAAACATTCTTAATGGATTGACTTAAATCTCTTCACGGTTGTACAGCTTCTTATTGATTCGTATGTCACTAAACAGATATTGAACATTAATCAGAGAAAAAATATCTTACGGAGCCCTTCTTAGGCTTTTCAAATGATGAGAAATCGAGGTACATCAAGTAAATGATTTAATGAAATATGTCTACAGATTTCATTGGAAAAGTATGTGATGATTTGAATGGAAAACTGAACTACATTATTTTAGGCTGTTTTGAGTTTGAATGTAAACTTCAGGTGGATATTTTAAATGATGAACAAATGCCGTTTTTTGTCCTTACCCGACACTTGTTTCGTTTCTGCAGAAACGGTAATAACTTTTCAATCTGCATTTTAAAACTACTGTATTGTTATGTTCCACATTCTGGTGAAGCAAAGTATGCAGATCATACAAATAAATGCACATTGCAACAATTTGCAGGCACTTGGCAGTTTCTTCGACGTATAGTGTTGTTCACCTTTTCACAAATCTCTGTCGCTTGTGATAACAGTTCCTTTCACGACCGAAATAGTTTAAATTCTGGAATGCGTCATTTGAAGTTGGCTGTCCATCACAGAAAAATTATATGACATTGATAACAAGCACGCCGAAGTGTCAGGATAACTCGATTAACAACGTTGAGCACTCATAGCGCAACATAGGTGGCGTCAGTTAAGCCTACACGTCTGCTGCTTTGATCGTTCAGGCATACCCCTGGGCGTCATACATGCCATTTAATCCTATTGACTACATACAGGAAGCAACTTTCTGAGAACTGCTTTACCACTGTACGAAACAATGACCTGCATTAAATATGGGCAATTGATGGATAGAAACGGATGTGGTAAATGCAACGGTCAACGCAAATGAGTTAAATCATGCCGTAGGAAGCGATAAAGGCTTCATAGTAATCATTACGCTACGTGGAACAGCTACTTTTGAAATGTTTTACAAGGCCTTGAAATAAATTACCGAATTTGATTACGCAATTAAGTGAAGACTTGCAAAAAGTGTAACATAGGTCTGATTTAATTTTGTGTCGAACACTTCACTGCTGTCGTTTTAAGGAAAGGTTATCACACTAGCAGATCGATATTGTTTTGAGAAAACAAAACTTAACACACAGGAAAATATTTTTTTAGATTGTGCACATAAGCTGAATTTCCTATTGAATAAATGTAGCATCTCTCACACATGTTTGGATCATGGGCGTCGGAAGAGGGGGCGCACCGGGGCAAGTCCTCCCTGGATTTTGAAAATTAACATTTCCTATTAAATTTTCAGCAGAAAAGGTCGTAGGCTTAGCTTCGAGTGGGTAAAATGAAATTTCACCACTTTTGGCCCCTCCTGCAAATTTCCTTTTGGTTTCTCTTGGCAACATCCACTATTGTCTCCCCTGGAAAAAATACTCCAGACGCCCATAGGCCATGATTTAGATCCCAGTTTGTTGGATTTGAACTGGTGGTTTGGGTGTGGACTTGGGCTTGTGATATGCTTGCTATGTTATTAATAGATTGATAGCCTATTCCACGTCGTTGCCGTGTCTCATTACCTGCATGCCACTGAGCGCTCAGTTGAACATTACGCTGCGTTGGCAACCCGTTATTTGTTCTGCGAGTTTCAGATGAGGCTATCTCCAGAAAGTTTGCGCCTGTTTCCTGTATCTTTGTGTTGCTGGATGGCTGAGTGAATAACATTTTATGGCTTTGTGTTTCGTCTCTTGTGTTGCTTGATTAGTTCTCCAGTGGCACGCATTTCATCAATACGTCCTGAATGCCACTGACTGGCGTAGACCTGTGGATATCGGTGACGTCAGAACCACCATTAGGATTTTTTTGGTGATTCCTCATGTTGGTGACTCCTCATTTGGTGACTCTTTACGCTGGTGAATGTCGCGTTTGCAATTATTGTGAAAAGGCCTTTCTTCTCCTTTCCTTAGTTTTGCTTCAGAACGGAATCTGAGTTGCTCACATTCATGGTGAGAGTTACTCATTTTTACAAATATTCTTGTTATTATCACCATTATGATAATTTTATCAGCATCATTCACATTACCTTCACAAAGTCACAACATGCTTCGGTGTTTATCGTCGAGAACTGTACTTCCACTTTAAGATCTGAAGAGTTTGCTTTGACTATCCATCCGCACTCTAAAAAGTTATTGTAATTCAGAGGATAGTTTGGAGTCGTGAAACTTTGTGCTTGGTCGCTGGCTGTTAAAATCCCTCCACAATTTTTTTCTTCCAAGGATACGTCATGATCACTGTGTTCCTCTGCACAAGAATTTCTGAGATGACATTTACAAAATCGTACAGCTTTATTTTTTTGCACGGTCAGCAAAAGTCGTTTATTTCACAACCTTTAAATGTCATAATTATTAACATATTTCTAATGTTTCATATAATAGTTTTTATATGGGAACATTGGCTTGTCAACACGTTTCCAGACATAAAATGTAGCAACTTAAAAACCTAAAAAAACTATTTTTTGTTTAATTCTACTTACCGTGCTGGTTTAATCTCAGTTCGTACTCTTGTTGATAAATTTTGCTGAGCTCACGTTTTGCAACCCTCTATGGCCGTCCATTGGTTCCAAGATTACTTTGATGCTTGATATTGAAACACTATATCGCGGGCGAGCCCGTGTCATATACATTAAAAAATTAATCTCAGATGAAGAAGCCTTACCTCTTACTTTTGGTTGTCTTGAGGGATTGCATAACACTGAAAAACAATTACAAATAAACTTATGAAATCCAGACAAATAAAAGCTCACGCCGGAAGTAAACATTATATTTGTGCTAATGTTATCCTGGTTTTCCAACACCTACCAACAACCAGAAAGGAAACCTAAAAATGGCATGTACTGTATTACAAATTTTCCAAGAGTGGGCCATTTCCACTCTCGTGCAAAACTCAACACCTTATACATAACGTATAAGCAGTCTTGTTTGCGAACTCCTTGCATGCGTTCAAACGTATCAGTTTCTGACTCATTAGAGCTTTTAAGCTTTTTTTGTAAATCACGAAGAATACACTAATCTTGCAAAGTGGTGTTTCTGGCTGTTGTTCATTAATGAAAGTCTCGTGGAAGGTATGCATACCCCTCGGGACAAACATCTTGGACATTGTTGCGAATACCAACGCATACAGTTTTCCGGCATTCGGCACTGCGTTATCAAAGAGGATTTTTGTGATACACTTAGTAATGATAGTGTTATGCTTGTCGAAATAGTTTTGTTGATTCTGCTGTTTCAAAATCATCCTCGTTAAGGAATTTGTTTCCAAATAAAAAGAACGTACACTTATCTGTCCGAGCAGCCTCACAAATCACTTTGAGTAAAGCAGTATACTTTGATTCATAAAAGAAGCTGTAGTTGAAATTAAGGCAGGATAAATACTTAACAGAACGAGTATTTCCACTCTTTTCTTACCTTGAAAAACTATGGACACGATGATAATTCCACGCAAAATTGTTCTCAACATTTTCCGTCTTACGTAGCTACGAAGTTATAGAACATGCTAGAGGTACGCTCTCTTGGGCCACGCGAAATTTATCTTGCAATGAATGATAGACTGTGCCCGGCTGGAGACGCTGTCACTACACTTGTAAAACTGTAATAGCGTTATAGCCTAAACCAGTCAGCCGTTGAACATTTGCGGGAAAAAATGAGCAAACCACCTCGATCGAGAAAGCGTACACTTCTGATCAGCTGATCTGATACGAGCACTTCAAATTCTTTTGCACACCAAGTTACATTAACTAAAAGGTAAACTCCTACACTACAGCAAAGAAACAACATGCATGTCTTTGGAGAACTTGGGAAATGCCCTGTTCTGTTCTTGCTGTTGCACCAAAAATGTACAGAAGAATAGGGCAAGTTCAACATTCGTTTTTTAAACAAACACGGTTTCATAATAATTTTGGCAGATACACCATTTGTTTGTGAAAAGATTTCCTAATCGAAACTGAGGTCAAACAGGAAACCTTGTGTCAGCCGACGAAGCCTTTGACGCTATGTAATATTGAGGCACCTGTAAATCTGGGAAGATAAATGCTTGTAAACAATATGAATTTGATGGTTTAAGGCTGACCTACTAACAAAGAAAACCTCCCTTTGGAAATTACGATGTTTTCCTAGCTTTACAAAAAGTTGCATACAGTTTCTTGGAGCTCAACTTGATTAAAAGTGGTCTTGTACTGTGAAATATGGATTTTTCAAGAAATCCTTATTGAAATCCTCAACAAAGTAGCGAGCAATGAAAACTTCGCAAGCTGCTTTTCATTGATGGAAAAGTCATCTTTTCTCGATTAATTAACAGTAAACGAAAGCATTGACTCACATAAAGTATCACTTAATTCAAAATTCTTACGTTTCACCAAGTGACGAAATTACATTGTACAACTAGTTAACTTCAACTGTATTTGTATGAATGTAATTCCGAATAAAACTTGTTCTACTGCTATTTGGCGTTGTTGTCATAAAGCAAGTTAATCAGCTTTATGCATTACAGGAAATCCGTCTGTAGGTTTTTTGATCTGTAAAATCACTTATTAATGTATGGAAATTATACAAAGTGTTTTCGCTTTTTTGCATACTTCTGAGGTTAATAGGTAAAGAATAAAAATATGAACTTGAAGTAAAAAAAAACACATCATGATTCCGGTTTCAGCTGATGAGGAATGTTGGTTATGCAGTTACTCTCATATTTTTCTAAACTAAAATTTGCAAAGTTATATTGCATTAATGTATCATTGCTCATTGCTCATGGGATCGCTACGTTTTATTCAATGTCGTAGAAATGATTTGTTGAGCTTTAAATTGTTCAATGATGAATTTTTAAAATGCGTCCTTGTTTGGGGCAACTTATTTTAATGTCTTTTTAATTTATTGCTTTATCTGCTGTTTTGATATTACCGTCAGGGAAATTGTTGCAATTCAAGATGATTATCTGCAGAGGTTATTCTCTGCTATGCTACTAAAAATAGAAAATGTTGTAAATTTCACGCGAATTAATGTTGTATACACGTTTCTGTCCTATCAGTTATCATGTTTTCTTGTCAGTATCCTTGAGCACGTAGAAACACACTAAATGAGCACAACTTCTTTTAAATTTAATTAAGTTCCTGTGTAAGTTCAGAATTCCAACAAGCGTTTTAATTAACAAAATTTAAACAAATGCAATTTTTCTTGCATCTGGCTCAAAACACATTAGATTAAATCACATGTTCAAACCGCCCGTGATTTTCGTGATTATGTGAGACCAACCGATAATTTTCAGGTGTCACAGAGCGAATCTGTCGCGTCGTGTCTGATTAATTTAAGTCGAATTACGCGCACATACTCTTTTTCTCTTCACCGATCGTACTAATGAGCTTTTTTGAGCTTTTGAGCTTTTTTTGAGCTTTTTTGATGAGCTTTTGATCGTACTGATGAGCTTTTTTTTGATGAGCTTTTGATTAATTTGGTATCGTCTCTGATTCATTTTTGCAAGGAGTAGTGCCTACATTGGAGAAAAACTTCACTCCAAAAACTAAATTTTCATTAATTACTTTTCCAACGAGTGGGATTAAAAAGACATAGGCGGCATCATGGATAGTTTCATTTCCAATGCAGTAACCTGTAGCTTCATTGCCCTCGTTTTATGCATTGTTTCCAACTTAATAGAAAATTACAACACCTTGTCTACAACGAATGAATCAAATACGCGGTTACTAAGCAATTGTTTAAATAGTACTTGTTTTTTTCAATGGAACAATTTGTTTGAAAAAGTAAAATGATTATTTTACTTCGAACTGAATAAAGAGATCGGGGACGCTTACACTTCCAAAAGTTACTTATCACTTTCTACGATCATGTCCGGAAAGTTAAGATTATGTTCAAAGAATTTTCTGTCGGTTTATGAGGGTTTGCCTTTTTTGCCAAAAAAATAGCTTTGCTTAGAGTCAATTGAAGATCTGTGGTCAAAATCTGCAGTTTTTCCGCAGCAGAACTAACTGTGTTGATGACGTTCAACATAGCTTTAAACTTCTGGCACTCGAACTCTCTGAACGGAAACACATCTTCAGCAAGTAACTCCAGAGCACAAAGTTGTTTGTTGCAACCAGGGGCGACTGTAAGCGGAGGCATGACTAGGGGCAATAACCTCCCTGCTCTTTCAAAAGGGGAACAGCGAGAGCGAAGGTGCCTTTTTCATTAACAATATCATAAGTAATTTCTTACTCTACCAAGATCCACTTCAAACAAATTTTTGCAGCTTTTGCGCATCGAAGAAATTCAGGTTTTTTTTCTATATTTTCTATAATTACTAGTGAGGCCAAAATTGTTGCGGAACATTTAAATGCGGCAATCAATCCCAATGTGTGAGCGCTTTTGTATGAAATTAAGTAAATAATTTGAACACGTGGTATTTTCGTAAAAGTCTTCTGGTGTAAACGGGTCTATTGTATTGTCAAATGAATTCCATTTTGGAAAGAAACAAGCATATTGGGTATAACGTTTTAATCTATGACAAGCTTCCATTGCCGTCAAGTTTTTACTACCTCCCTGTCCTACCGAACCTTTGTTCCTGCGTCCCTGACTGCAAACATGACCAGCCAAAAAGGGTGCAAACAGCTACTCGCTGACAACCCTAAGGGTCTTCTCGAAGTCGAAATGTTGGATGATCGAACCGCGACTGTGTGAGTCGTCTCAGCTCTCCTTGTTCCTAAAGGTTAATGTCAATAGCCCCGTCACGAAGCATATTTCAGGCTTCGGACTTCCGCCATTTGCTGTCATTCAAATCATAAATCAAATGAAAACTCTTCGAAAAGATGGAAGAATACTCATTGAAAAAAGAATCTGTCATCAAGAATACCCCTTCAAAAATATATAAAAAGATAGTCGATAGAAAAAAACTCTTTGAAAAAATGAAAAGAAAAAAATCAAAGAAAAACTTTGAAAAAAGTTTTTGAAAAGAAAAACTATCATGTTCAGGGTTTCGCGGGTTGTAATTGTTGCGTATCCGCCTACTGTTATCCTTTTTCTGTTATTGGAAGTGCCTGATTAAACCTCCTGGAGGTTTGTCAATGCTTCAACTAGGCTGGTAATTCGTGTGTTCAGAAACAGTTGGTCGTCGCAACTTTTCTATTTCTGTTGTAAGAGTTCAGGCAGTGCATGTTAGAATTTGTACTCAATTCTGATGTTTCTGATCAGTAAAATTAAATTATTTGTAAACAACAACGATTGAGTATAATAATTAATAAGACCTCGCTTCTTTCATGTACAGTCTGTTAGGCTCATCTTCCTGTCTGTAATAAGTGAAAGTTCCCTAGCAGAACTGAAAGTCACATAAAAATTCTTGGAAAAGTGTCTGTAATTTTGCATTAGTCTGTGTTTCCTAGAAGTATACGCGCGGAAATTATTTTGTCCGTTTGCAGACTAGATTTTCTTGTCTGACCTGGCATCCATGGAGTTGCTTGTGAAATCGAGCTTAGAGTGGTTCATTTTTGCTTATCCTGAGAAAACACAGAAAAAGCGTTCCGCAGAGAATGGCACAGGGACCATCTTTTACAATGATACTGAGCCATTGAGGGTTCTAGTAGAGCTCTGTTCCCTACATTTTTTCTTAGCCATGTTTCGACCCCCAAATTTTTAATCACTTTAAACAATCGTCTACACGGCTATGTTGTAGTTTAGTACATGAACTGCATGTTAGTAAAGTTTTTTCGTATTTGACTCCAAGTCCATTTCTCCATCACGAAGCATTCACGTGAAAGACAAAACTAGTGCTCGCGTGTGAAGTCTCTTACTTTTCCCAAATGACACTACACACCGAATTCTTTAAATTTTAACGTGTTACTTCGTTGGCCAGCTGCCTCTGCAATTAAGGAATTGCTCCAACTTGGCTTCCCAGCCTTCATATGCCAGAATTTTTATTGCCTTGGACTATTGTTATGACCCACAAAACAACGTATTGCTGTAAATAGTATAGCTTGTCCTAGCGATCGGTGTCACGCAACATGGTTACAATGCAGCGCTTCCGAGTAGACCGTTTTTTCCACACACCTTTTTCGCTTTGTGCATGGTTGTACTTTGGGCATGATGTCTTGATTGCATTGCTGAGTTTGGTTTACTGCGTTGTCCAGCAGTATGAAACGATGAATACTGCTGGGTCTTACTCTGTGCCCTGAGGAAGGCCGGTCGTTAACCGATCTAACGGCTGGTGTATCTTTTGTTTCATTTTGTTTTTCGAACGTTTGTCAGTTGAGCCTTTTCAAATAGGCTGTATTTGTTCTCATTTGGTTTATATTCAACTGACAATAATGTATAATGTAAAACGCTATGATAGCTCTGAAATTGCTACGATTCTGCTGCAAAAAAGGTGTTACTTTTAAATACATATATGACTGTAAAGAGATTTTCTAGTAGTTTCATTGTTTTGAATCAATCAATCGAACGGTTCCTGAACAACATACACTTGATGAGATTTCTTTGAGCATAATTTATCAAGATCATTTTACGACCTTGAGACGTATGTAATATAGGGTAGAAATAAACAAAAAGAAGTTTTGATATATATTATCAGAAAAACACGAGATCTATAACAGCTGCTGTGAAAAGAAAAAAACAGTGATTTATTGAACTATGGAGGGACGATGTGAAAATTGTTGGCCTTGATCTTTCACAGTCGTACAAAGTCTCGCAAAAGTACTGTTAAATAAGTTTCGATCAAGTGCCAAGAGGGCTGCAAGAGACCAATAGTTTTATGCAGTCATACTCCCTAACAACATGCACGTGTTCTTACTTACTCAGCAGCATTCCGTTACAGCATTCCACCAACCTCGGCGGGATCTCTAGCGCCAGTTACAGACTAAAATTATCAGGGTTGGATGCAAAATGTTAAAAAACCTAAATTACGTCGAAGATATCACCAACAAAAATATTCTGGTAACTTTGATGCTGCACCATACGAGAATTTAAAATTATTAACACTGAAGTTCTGCAAGAAATCGCAACTCACAGTTTCCAAAAAAATTAACATAAAATATAGATATTTCACATCCAAATTAACTCGTCTCTACAAAGCACCGAAGTCTGATCATTCAGAAAAATTTTA
>Ga0210059_1013984_pt1 | contig 11913 bp, 15 predicted proteins | sample Ectturendosymbi2_FD_188042 | JGI IMG/M metagenome (GOLD analysis project Ga0210059, IMG submission 188042) | Ecteinascidia turbinata endosymbiont from Florida, USA - Sample 2 (SPAdes) (version 2) | ecosystem: Host-associated > Tunicates > Ascidians > Unclassified | place: Key West, Florida... | reverse complement strand
CCCCCTTATCCCGGCGGGGGGGGGTCCGAGCAAAAAGGCGGCCCCAAAATCTTACTGAGTACTTTTTCTGCGGCATATATACACACTTGAAGTGGACCGATCAATAACTCATTTCACACATTTCCCCTTTCTGTATTCATATTTACTTAATACGTCAAGGAAGATGATCTTCACACGACCCTATCTTCCTAAAGCCAACCATTGCGAAATGCATTATCAGTAGCTTAGCTGTCAGCATTTGCCTTTGGTAAGCTGGCAGATGTGTAGGTGATGTTGCTGAATCCACGTTGATTGTAAACATTTTAGTATAGCTCAGTGAGAAATTATTCAGGAAAATTAAGTTGCAGACCCATGGCGTAACTACACGTTTTAGCCTGGGTGGGAAACGTAGCTGAGAGAGGCCACTGGCCACCGTAAGTAGCTACTCACCTCACTGAGAAACAAGTTGAGAAATGAAAGTGTATCCGAATGTGGATTTCCATATACTAAAACCCGAAATCAAAAAGCAGTCCAAAGAACTGCCGAAAAACGCAAAAAAATTCTGCTGAAAACCAAAACAGTATACTCAATAACGAAATATAAGCTAAATGGGTCCCGGTTTTTGTGTTTAGCTGGACAGGGGGAAGGTTCGCACCCTTTTGTCCCCGTCAATTACGCTACTGTTGTAGACCTGTGATGTATCCTTTCACTGCACAAGAATAAAATGACCGGTTTCCAAGGTAACAATCATGTAAAATCGTATTCGTAGCCCGCGCCTGTAATATCCTGTGTAGGCTATCTTGGATTAGACTTGTCCAATCAAAAAGCAACACTTTACACCAATGAGAAATCCAGTTATTTAACGAATAACACTGTGCCGAGTGGTCGGCAAACTGTGGGTCCCATTTGTAACGCCGGTTGCGTGGGATCAAATATAAGCTATACTGCAACAACTATAGAACATTGACTGCTTGACATTAACAAGGTATTGATGTTGCCATTATAGTGTTTATTACAATAACATAATTTTACAGATAACTGAATACAACATAAGCTTGAAATTGGGTCTTCAAAGATAAGCACAGGCTTTGCTAACGATTGAAGGGGATATGGGCGTCCACAGGGTGGGAAAACGGTCATTTTCTCCCCGAAATCTGGACGAAGAACCAAACAATTATAGAAAAGCTGAAGTGAGCAGCTTAATTCCGATTGAATTGATTTAATTCTTGCAACGGCAGTTTATTTGCCGGCATGACACCGACACTGCGCAAGAACCATGTTCACTGTCCTGGTGTTGTGCAGTGATGAGCTTGCAGTTCACTCATGTCCGCTGCTTTGCCCGCAGAGATAGGTTATGAAACTTGCAAGCAGATTGTTGCATTGTTGGACTTTTCTGTGTAACATCGAAATGGCAACGAATCTTCACGTGTTCACCTCAAATTACGGTAGCAGTCGTTTCTCCTCAAGCGAGTGTTGAACTCACGAAATACAAGGAGACAGTGAGTTCTGATAGCAGGAAACCACGTAATTTTATAGCGTGTTGCGCAAAAAGCACCATGATCAGTTTTGAAAAATCCGTAGTTAGTGTATGACTGAACGCTTGTCTGGTTTATGTAGGAGGAGTTTATAACCGTGAAAAAGTCAGTAAAGACAAGCAAGGATTTATTGAAAGGGTAGTTGATTGCTTTGGACGAGATCTCAGACGTTTGCAGCTCATGTTTCCAAGTGATGCTGGCAAGTCTTGCTTGGTAAAATAAAGTCATGATTGTGGTTTCGTTAAAGGCCATGGCAATTTGCTTCTTTGTAAAGAAGTACCCTGCCTGAAAAATCTGCAAAAAGTCTATTTTGCAACTTATCGCTATATACCTGGCTGTTGCTGCCAACGAAGTGCATTTTTTGTGACTATTGCCGTAAAACGGAGGATTTTCTTTTAGGTTCAGAAAGGGTAAAGCGCATCGTGAACGTCCGTTTGCATTGTCAACAACCTAAAAAGGACAAGCAAAATGTCGACGTTGCCCCCTCGGAAAACTTTCTGTGAACGCTCATGGAAAGAGGGATTGCGTCTTTCATGAAGAAAGTTTGCCGATCACTGCTTTACACGCAATACTGCAGAACGGAGCTTCAGCAAGTTAAAGTTAATAAAAACGTTTCACAGATCAACTATGACTGATAAAAGACGAACAAATCTGGCAATGGTATCTATTGAAAATGAAACTGCTAAAACATTAGATATGAATGAGTTGAAAAAACATCTGCATTTCTTAAAACTTGGAAAAAGTTATTTTCCCAGCTTGGAATGTAGCAAATTCATTAAGTCTGTCTGCTGTAAATGTTGCGGAAACATGCTTTCACAAACGCTTGTCAGAATAAATCGATATTTTTGTTCACATAAATATTATGTGTAAAATGACATGTACATTGGGGGCCCAGCCAGTGGCGTACGCAGAAACATTTCATGGGGGGGTTTCATTCAGCTGCATGTTGTGGTCATTTGTATTTGGTGTGAGCTGTTTGTGACGTCACAAATGTGCGTCATATTCATGTTTCCACACCAACGTTTTGGCGAAGTTTGTTGACATAATATGTTTCTTCTAAACGCACTCCCCTTATTTCATGTTTCATTGAACTGAATATAACTATCAGCTCTCCAAGACAGGATATCGGAGGAAAATAAACTCAACGCTACGACACAGCAGTTCACAACTGCAAAAATAACAGGTTGCGCGTTAAAACAGGGAGTAAAAAACACTCATCACTGCGTCAGGGCAAGTTTCATCTGCAAAATGAGGCTGCGCTGATGTCTTGTCGAATACGAGCAGTCGAGCATAAAAAGTGTGCGACTGGACTAGCTGGCTCACACACCGGTTTGCAAGATCGAATCTTGCTAAACTACACAAGAATTGAGAATGTGCATAAAGTACGTAAAAAAAAACTTTAAATTGTTCGTTATGTATAGAAGTCCAGCAAACTTTTAGTTTTCTTTTTTCTCTGCTGAGACATTAGCAAATGCCTGAATGCTTTTATAAAACTGTTGTTTTTGAGCTCGTGCAACAGTTTTATCATGCTACAGAAAATGGTAATGTAGCCAATGCGGTTAGCGCTCTCGCTGATCAGTAATAGCCAACAAAATAAAGACAATTGTTTCGGATAAAGTGAACTATCGCGGAACACAATCTTAAACATGCATAGTAGACGAATGGTCTGCAAAAGTCGTGAGATGGTTTCTGGACGCAGACGATCAACCAGATTCCCACTAAACCCTAATTATTTCTTCTTGGCCCATTCAAAATGTTCCTTGAAATTTGCATGCAAGTTTATTCAGTGGTATTTGCTTTAAGTCGACAAATTAGCAAGCAAAAAGTATGCGAAAACAATTAATATCCTTTACGCAGGTAAAACGTTTTTTTGTAAAATATCAAGCTCAAGTTTTTTTAACCCCACCCCAATCCTTTGCATACGCCCTTGGCCCCAACGTCCAGGCTCGGAGGGGCCCCCAACCACCTAGCGCCAACCCTGGCACAAATATGGCTTTTTTGTCAAGTTCATTAAATTCCTCGACGTTTCCCGCATCCAGGAATGTTTTCACTGGCTCTCTGGTTCAATGCGTTCAGGCGTTGTGGCCGATCAAACTTGACGGGTCAAAAACGTGGCCCGTGCGGGTGTTAAAGGGATGAAAAAAACTGTTTATCTTTTGTTGTTGGAAGACAAGCATTATTGTCTTATCAAAAATATGTTAAGATTATTGTCGAGTCAAGTTACAAAGACTGAAAGAAAAACATTTCTCTGTCTGCGTTGTTCTAATTACTTTTCAAACAAAGAAACATTAGCAACACGCAATGAATATTGCCAAATACACAATGTGACAAAGAATACATTGCCACAAACAGATATACAACACTGGCGTTTAAAAACCACAAGAATTCAATGAGAGTTCCAATTGTTGTCTATGTTGATTTTGAATGTTTTACGAAACCTATGGAAATATGTCAAAATGACCCAGAGTTACACAAAAACCTATCCAAAGCTTGAACCATCGGGGTTTTGTATATACCTGAAATGTCTTGATGAAACAAGAGGCAAACATGTTTTGAACACCAAACAATCAGAAGATGAAAACGTTACATCATTTTTTTTAGAAATCTTCAGAAAGACGTCGAAAAAGTTTGGTCTTCAACAGAGATAACAAAGATGGTTGTGACGAAAGAAGACAAAATTGATTTCGAAAAATCAGCGAAGTGTTGGATTTGTCATAAACCTATTGAGAAAAATGATAAAAAAGGTCGTGACCATGACTATCATTCAGGAAAATACAGACGTTGTGCTCACAACAAACGTAATACTTTGTTTAGAAAAGCGAAATTTCTTCCAGTTATATTTCACACCTTTGCTGGTTAGGATGCACGTTAGTTTATCAAAAATCTTGATGGTCAAAAAGATTGTCTTCCAAACAACGAAGAGAAATACATTAGCTTTTCAAAAAATATTTATGATGGTGAAAATAAATTGAAGTATCAAATACGATTTATTGAGAGTTATGTCAAGCAGTCTTGATAAACTTGTGAATAATCTTGAACAAAATCAGTTTAAAAACGTATGCAAATTTTTTTATAATCCAGAACTGTTACTGAGAAAAAGCATTTACCCTTAAGACTATGTTGGTTGTCTTGAGAAACTGAGTGAAACAAAACTTCAATCAAGACACACTTTTATTCAAAGTTAAACAACAGTGACATACCAGACGAAGACTATACTCATGCTCAAAACGTTTGGGATTTTTTGAGATGAAAACAATGAGAGAATACCATGACTTGTATCTGAAACCAGACGAATTTCTTTTTGCAGATGTATTTGAAATCTTCAGAGACGTTTGTATAAAATATTACAAACTTGATCCAGCACAATGTTTTTCAGCCCCATGGCTTACTTGGGTAGCTTGCATGAAGAAAATGGACGTAAACCTTGAACTATTGAGGGACATAGATATGTTGTTTATGATGGAAAACGGTTTTCGAGCTTCACAAATAAGCAAGCAATATTCGAAAGCAAATAATAGTGGGTGACCAATGTGATGAAACAAACGAAGACATTTACATTCAGTATTTGGATACAAACAATTTGCGTGGCTAGGCAATGAGTCAACCGCTGGCCGTTGCTAGTTTCAAATAGATGACAAAAATTGAAATTGACAATTGGAAAAACATCCCGAGCATTTTGAAACTTGTTTTGGAGTATATCAAGAGTTTGCGTGAAAAACCCAACGAGCATCCGTTAGCACCAGAAAGACTAGTGATCAGGGCCGTATACACCGGGTGTGCTAGGTGTGCGGCGCACACCCTGTGAAACTGAACATGACGTGACATTTTCCAGATCGTGCAATCAAGGTAAATTCACAAAAAAACTATAAAGATAATTTTGTGTTTTCCAGCTCGAAGGTGTGCTCCATATGTATGTACTCGACTGCTCTCATATTCGAAGGCACATTTGCGCAAACTGCTTTTGCAGTTGTGGGCTGCGCTGTTTCAGGGCTGAGTGCATTTTACTCCCCTGTTGCTCATGTTTGACAAACCAGGATGTGCGAAAATCCAGGCGCACACCTTCAGGTCTCGAAACTCGTATTCGACAAGACATACGCGCAGAGCCGCAGCTTCTTTCTGCAGTTGTGACCTGCGCTGTTCCAAGGTTGAGTGTATTTTACTCCATTGTTGCAAGGCTGGGTGTGCGCTTTTCCAGGCGCACACCATCTGGGCAGCGCCGGATTTAGGGGGGGGGCAGGGTCCCCACCAAAAAGGGGGCCCTCATCTTGTTCGTGTGTTTAGTCATATGAACGACTTGTGCGTGCCACTTATTCATTTTTATCAACGAGAAAAGTTTGCAGACGCTATTAAATGATCGGTCATCCAGACGGCAGCATTTCACTTGTATATTATTTGATATTGTGACGAAGCAGCTGTTAAAGTCGCTCAGGTATCTGAATCTACTGAATGCAAGGCCAAGCCACGTAGAGCACATTAGCTTACGTCTCTCCTCGTTACTGGTAGATTTTACGTCTGCCTTACTCAGATTTGTACAGGTCGCATATGAGTAGCATTGTTAAGCAGGGCTACTATACGTCCTCTTTTTGGAGTACATATCCAACTTTTTCATGAAAAATGAAATAATCTCCGAGGATATCAAAAAATGTCAAAACATCCCCCATTTTACATTTCTTATTTTACATAGCTATAAACAGTGGCGTAAATAAAGCTTTGAGCTAGGGTAGTAAACTTAGATAAAAGGGTCCCACTGGCCACTGTACAGGGTCCACTAGCCAACACTCAGAAAAAAACGTGAGAAATGATGGTGAATCCGGATGTGGATGGCTAAACTAAAACCCCAAATCACCGGAAAATAATCCGAAAAACACAAACACAACAACCTACTGAAAACCAAAAGAATGCTAAAATCGAAATATGGGAGACCGGTTTATACATTTAGCTTTGGGGGGGGAATTCTCCTCTCTGCACGCCGTCAGTTGTCCCAACTCAACTGCAACAAGATACGAGCAGGTACGTGGCGTAGCTTAGTTTGTGGGAGGGCCTGCAAGTTGTCTAATGAATCTACGTTTTTGTTGAGTTAATTCTCGGCTGGAAAGGCGGTAATGCTTTCACATTAATCGTTACATAACAGTGGTAAATCTTTTTTCAATATCTCCATGACTTTGGTATTAGAGCGCGAACTTCTGACTCTATTATTGGTACTGCACTAGCTTTGCAGATGAACGGTGATACGATGATCAGTGCATTGCACATAGTTTAGTGTAGTGCTTTCTGGTAATTATAGCTAATCAGTGATGCCAAAAAATGGACAAATTCGTCAGAAGTATCTCTTTTTCAGAAAAGGACTGAATGATTGTTAAGCTGTGCGAATTTCGTGTGGTTACATTTGCAAAGTTCGCAAAAGTGAGTGAAGAGACTATTGTGACTTTATGGATATTGTGTACCACATACGTATTTGTCACAGCGTAACCAGGTGGCCATCACTTTATCCTAGCTTGCCGAGGATACTTCAAATGTATACAGCTTTACCTTCATACTTCATGTCCATCGACAAGCAAACTGTTGTTCTGAAACGTTTTTTTGGAAATTCTCTAAGCGAACTCTGTATAACATATTAAGACATTTGCAATCTTTGTGGTTGCTTTTAATGAGCAAGTTCAGAATATTAGAAGTCCAAAGCATCATTTGTTGAGGTTGTGTCGTGTTTCGCCAGTGTGAAGGCAGGGATTCAATAGAGACAATCAGATGTACATATCAAGCCAAGTTAAATCAGCAGTAAGAAAATCAGAGACTGAGAGAAGACATGGATCGTAACTGTGTATTATTCATGTCAGATCTATCTGTATTGCACAAGTCTTGTGTTGCACATCTGGCTAAATGGACCACTTTATTTGCTGAATTGAAATGCTTTGTCTAGGTTCCTCCGTTTGCAAACAACTGAATGGGAAAATACTGAACCATGTGAAAGTATCTGCTTGAGAGAAACGTTTCTATTGATGAAGCTAAACTGTTTGACCAATACGAAAACTTGTTTGAGTTCGTGCAAAAAGAGCATCAACCAAATGCAATTTGTCCTAAAATGATGGAACATGAAAAATGGGCAAAATATTTTGCAACTTGCAATACCATTGAATGCCTCAGCGAACTGATAAAAATTGCACTGTTTTACTTCAGCGTTATGGCTCATTACGCTAATGTAGAACAATGTCTTCCTTGATGCAACCACAAACTCAAAAAAAAGATGAATCTTTCTAACTGAACCGATTCCTCCTCTATTAAAGCTGGTGTGCAATTTTAAACATCCTTCATGCAATTAGTTTCACAATATTGTTAAAGGCGATTTTACATTTTTAAGAAATTTAAGGAAACTGCAAAATATTCATGAGCTAAATAGGACAAGTAAATAAGGATTTATTTTATTTTGTGTGTTTTGACTGAAACATCGTCCACACTGGACGCCATACGTCACCGCTTAAAACTTATCAGTAGGCCTAATTGTTGTTTGACTAGATAAGTGTAGATAATACACTCAAGTAAGTGACAGTCGTAAATTGTCCTCTCTTATTGCGCTGAAAATGTGGCAGCCTTACTGAGCTTATTAAATAAACATGGACAGAGGAGGGATCGTCATCTTAACATGTGTAGAGCTTATCCAAGTGGTTCTAAAAGACGTAAAAAAGCAAAAGAGGCAAAAATGAGAGAGGAAGAAGTTGCAGCCAAGTCAAGAAACATTCAAATGACTATTTTACAGTGGCAGTGGAGTCCAGCGGAGATATTTCTGTGGACCCTGTAAGAGGACAGAAAATCGAAGAACATGTTGTGACAGACTTAGATCTACGTAACCATGAAAATAAACCAGTTTAACCAGCAGTGCAGTTGCAGAAGAACGGAATATTTGTTGAAATATGAGACAGGTTCTCTTTTGACATTGTAATGAAAAGTCATTTTTAAAACATGATGTTCCACAACACAAAAAAGGCAGAAACTTGTCACGGAAATGTACCACAAGACTTATTCGTCGCCAGAACCACAATGACGAAGTAGTTGACAGAAGCTGGCTTTGTTTTTCTCCTTCGCAAACTTGTGTTAAATGTTTCGCTTGCAGACTGATTTGTGCCGATACGACCAAATGTGCGCATTTCCCGATTAGGAAAGGAATCTTCGACAGGAGCCACGCTCTTGAGCGCCATTCAATGGAACATAAAGATGCCACATTTACATTTAGTCGCTGATGTAATTAATCACTGTGAAGAATTGATACAGAGCTAGCCAGTCAGGTCAACCAATGCGAACAATATTGGAAATCGCCTCTGCCTGCAACGTTTGGTTTCTTTCGTAAAATTTATTGCTGAGCGAGGACTGGCGTGTAGAGATGATGAAAACGTTGGATCGCTCAGAAACTTTTTCAAAAAATTTCTAAACTTGTTTCAAGCAAATATTTAAAAAAAGAAGATGTGATGCTTCTAGCGACTGGTTTTGCAGCAGTTTCGCAAATCGCTAATCATTGTCAAATACCATGTTGCATCATAAAGCTTTGTTACAGTTGAGTTAACAAATGCGATGTCACAAGATTACGTCATAAATATTAATGATATGTAGAAATACTGGTGATTTCATCGATCAACCCCTACCTAAACATTTTGTATCCGCACATGGGGCCTCCCACCACGAATGGGCCCCAGTCCCCACCATCTAAATCCAGCGCTGCATCTGGGCTCGACTGCTCGTATTCAAAGAGACATTCGTGCGGACTGTTTGTGCAGTTGCAAACTGCATTGTTCTAGGGCTGAGTGTGTTTTACTCAGTCCCTTCGCCACGAGGGGCTTTTGGGGGCTTAGCCCCGCAAACGAAGCTCCAAGCCTCCCAAATTACAATATGAAACACTTTTAATCAGTTGAGATTTTGTCAAGTTTTGGAGTGTCAAGCCCCTCCCGCACAAACCCCAAGTCCCACCGCAGAAACGCAAAGCCCCCTATTGAAAAACTTTCTGGCGACGAACCTGGTTTTACTCCTTGGTTTTTACGTGCAGTCTGATATTGCAGTTATGATTGCTTGGTCGTGGCTTTGATTGTATTTTGCGCCTACATTTTAATTTGGAGCGCTTATATTTTGAAGTCAATAGAATGACATATTAAGATATACAACAATGAATAAGGAGAGTGCGTGTATAATGATATGCATTGTGTCAAAAAAACTTCGCCAAAACGGTGGATTTGAAACGTGAATGGTGTGACGTCACAAACAGTGCACACCCAGTAATAATGACCACCATACGCCACTGCTTGTGATCAACAAAGTTGAGAAGTTTGATTCCAAATTTAAATGACAAAACAAAATATATCCACCATCGTGAAAACTTAAGTTGTACGAGCAGTTGACATTGAAAATAAAGAGAATTAATCGTATAATTTCATTTCATGAAACGGCATGGATGAAACCTTATATTGATTTAAACACTAAACTTAGAACAAAAGCAAAGAACGATTTTGAGAAAAAATTCTTAAAATTAATGAATATTTCAGTCTTTGCAAAGACAATGGAGAACATTAGAAAAAGGGTGAACGTTAAATTTAACAAAGCCTCATCAAACCAGTTTAAACAAAGAAAGTTTAATGTAGCTACAAAGGTTTTACGGAATACGTCGAACGCAGCTAAAAAATTGCGGATTATCAAAAATCCAAACATTTTTCATACGCGTTCAGAGACTCTAGCGTTTACGTTTATCAGATGCATGCGTCAATTAGTCGCTCAAGAATTGGACCACAACAAGATCCATGTCTTATCTGCGCGTAATTTTTTTAGAAGACGTATTTCCAAAGTCGGTGTGTTAGAACGAAGTTGCTACTAAGCTTCGATTGAACGTGTGGTGGTGTTCATCAGAAGCGCGTAAATTTAAAAAGCGCCATCGTAATGGCTGCGACGGTAAGTTCTTGTTCAAATGCAATATTGGCTGCAAACAGCATACTGCAGATCGTGCGAAGTATCACTAAGATTTTCACAAGCACTTGTGCGAGAGACTTTTGCGAGAAAATTATGCCATTGATCCAAAGCACAAAGTTGGAACAAAACGGTCAAAACTTTTTAAATTTGTCATTTCAACTCAAGCAGACATTTCGTTTACCCGCTTCAATCTGAACACACTTGCTCAGCAAAAAAAAAACGCCATGCAAATGCACGTTGTTTGGTCGATGCTTTAAAAACAAGGGGGATTAAAACTTTAAATGTTGAGACTCGGTTGTTGTTTGCCTCCCCACGTGTATTAAAATTTCTGACCACGTGCCTGCTCTGAATGCGGAGAAAAAGACCTCAACGCAAGAGTTGAGTGACGCAGAAGAGATAATACTGATAATAATTCAAGATGAAGGAGCTGGACACAATCAAACCTGAAGCAGGTTTTAACGTGCTTTACGGTATTTGGACACAACTTATGTAGGCCTCGCCTTCACCGCATTCACAATGCGCATGCCAATTTCAAATAATAATAATAATAATATAATAATAATGATATTTTATTACGGACTCGTGGTCCATATCACAGACACAAGAGCACAAAAAGTAGTTAGTTATACATCAGCACACATTACAGGTGTTTGCACATGACCAACACTGGAAGGAGCAAAGCTGTTTATCCCCACCACAGCTGTATCGTCATTCGCAAAAGCACAGAAAATGGATACACCATACAGTAGGGCATCACACAACCGGTGTTAGTACGTGTCCAGCCTTGAGAGGAGCAAGGCACTTTCTCAGCACTTCTTACTTTTTATGCTTGGTGTGTACACAGTGTCCACATATTTTTGCTACACAAAAGCAATACTGATGAGATGCAAATTCCGAAACAATTCACGGACAACTACTGCATTTGGTCTCCATACAGGAGTGTTGAATAATGGAGGAAAACTGAAGATTTGTAAAAAGCATCAGACATTTGAAGTGATCGAATAAAAAAGTTGGATGAAGATGTGCATCGTATAAAAAATCGATACAAGTTGTTTCTTAGCACGGCATCAAAGGTCCTGACACAATGGCGAACCTGGTGTGGGCGAAAACTCACATTTCTGGGTATGTAATGCATAATTCGATAGGCATTGTTATATGCAGCACGTAATCGCTTCATACTAGTCTGCGTGTATTTGTTCCACAATTGGCAAGCATACATTGGCATGCAATAGGCACGAAATAAAGCGTTTTTTACTGCAGTAGAGCACTGATCAAAAGTGCCTCTGAGTTTGTTTGCTGCACAGTATAGTGATTTCACTTGTCTCTGAATGTAAGCATCGTCCTTCATTGATGCATTTATCCACACACCAAGATATTTCACTTGGTCTAAAAATTGTACACGTACACATTTAGAAAAACATTTGATGGGGCTGGTTGTTTATACTTTTTGGGCCAAAAA
>Ga0210059_1013983_pt1 | contig 11913 bp, 5 predicted proteins | sample Ectturendosymbi2_FD_188042 | JGI IMG/M metagenome (GOLD analysis project Ga0210059, IMG submission 188042) | Ecteinascidia turbinata endosymbiont from Florida, USA - Sample 2 (SPAdes) (version 2) | ecosystem: Host-associated > Tunicates > Ascidians > Unclassified | place: Key West, Florida... | reverse complement strand
TCATGACCACACTACGTCAAAAGTATAAATGCCATGTGAGACAGCAAAGTTATTATTGTCTGAGGGCATTACAGAAACTTGCATGTCCCGGGTGCTTGCGGACTCAGCCAGAGCCTTCCGTGGACTCATTTGAGTCCGCGGACTCGGGGTTGAGAAACACTGATTTAGTTAGTTACATGAACGAGGCAGGACTAGGAATTCGCTAGCCTAGAATGATAACCTTCAGAGTAAGTTAGAAGTCAAAATCTTATAGAAACTGAAGATGGATAAAGTGGGAAGTTTGGTGAGTTACATTTCTTTTTCTTCAAATATAATTTAACCGGTAAATTAGTTTGTTTTCATTTGCCATACACAAACTTAAGAGTCCTTTATAACTTTACAAGGTTAGTTGTTTTTCAGGCCTGTAAAGCGATCTCAGAATCGTGATTACGGACCTTAATTCATTAAGACGAACTCACGGGCAATTTAATCTTTTACTGAATTTAAATGACCGCTGCCGTTACATGCATTCGTGTATGTAGCTTGCGATACGGTACTACATTTATTGGCGCTCCAACGTGTTTTATTGGGAATTCACTTTCCTGAGAAAGTTTTAACTAACCTCTCATTTAGACATATTTTTCTATAAGGCATTTTTACATTTTTTTTAAAAAAAGTTAAAAATTAACACTTTTCTAAAGCGTTGAACCTTAGACTCTTGCGTTTTATAACTTTCTCAAATTTTAACACAAAAACTTTTCAAACGATCGTTACTTTTTCATTGGACATTCTAAAGTTTGGAACTAAGGTTTACCTCACATAAAGAGTAACAGTTTACCTACAAAACTTATACATTTAGTTAATTTATGGTTGGTTGTTATGTGAAAGCAGACGCAATACAGCTAAATCCACTTTATTTCACCCAGTACTTTTTCCCCCTACAAATAGTTTTTACATATATCATTGTGAAAATCATCCTACTTTCCATAAAACCAAGCACTTTAAACATACCGATGATGTTAGTCGTCGTAATTACCTCAAATTTTTTATACTGACAACAATTTCTATAAGCAGTCTGTGTGGTATGCCCACTTTTCAGGCTTTGTTTAAAAAATACAGCATAAAGCAGCTGTTTGCCTTACTAGGATTAGCCTAGTATTTAGCCAAGATTGCATACGCCGTTAGCCCCCAAGAGAACCTAGGTAACTTTCTTTTTTAGACATATATGTATAAAACAAATATTAAGTACAAACGCAAATTTGCGAGTTTCTACTATCTTCGATTCTACTGACATTATTTTCATAGCCACAAACTTACATGCAGAAATACCTATTTGACTTGTCTATGCCTAGCTTATTTTATATTTCTTTACTATGCTAATAATCATAATTCGTGTTTGACATTGCTACACCTAAGCAGCATTACTTTGCCAAACACAACTATTTCTGTAGAATTGCCAATCTGACTTTTTATCACAAGCTTATTTTGCAATTTTTTCTGACATTACTCTAACGACAGTAGCAACAAAATTCATTCTTTAAGATTACATGTTCAAGTAACCTTATCCCTATCAATTTTACATTTAGGGCTTAGATTTTTTTACGAACTCTCTATCTATACTTACCTAAAGTAGATTGGTGAGCTCTGAAAAAATGTGTTTACTTAAATTCAGTTTCACTGAGAAAATGACTTAGCATACCAATGTTTGTTTTGGAACGTCCGAGCAACTAACCTCAGGTTTATTTTTTGTAGTCCTCGGATACACATAAATATTGTTTTCGGGTAGTTTCACAATCAGATAAAGATTTATTTCACACAACTTTCTATATTCGCCTCCACCGCCACTGCTTTCAACAAATTTAAAACAAATTGGTAGCGATTATGCGGTCAGTCAAAACTGCCCTGACTTCACATCTTTCGCAGCTAACGTGATTACATCTGTTTTCTATTGAATGTTAATACATTCTCAGAACCTTACTTGCCTACATGTAATTAATTAAATTACCAATCCCTGCACGTAGTTAAATGTATATTGAATTAAGCACTTTATCTCACTTTCAAAAGGTATTCACAGGTTTAAAATAACGACAGACCCCGGTTCACCGAACAAAATTGCCTTTCTCTTGGGCATTTTGATAGCACAGTATGAAGGCCAATCTCCCTGTGATTTCCAAATTTTTAAACACGGAAGTAATGAGACCCAGATTTGTGTGTTACTCTTCCAATTGATATTTTTAGGTTTGAAATACCTCATAGAAAATGATCCGTGGATCTCCGAAATGCTTTTACAACAATTACAAGGCCACTATAACGCCTCGAAAGGACAACCTTGCCGAAAAACGGAACCTCTTCTGGACAACATCAAGACAGGTATTAGAACACATTTCTATATTTCTGGAAACTTGCTTTAACATTGTTCTTTGTTTCGGAGTTAGTTAAACTTGCCTCGCCAAAGGGACTTCCCTATCAGTAGGACATTCCTGCGTTTTTACAGGACATGCCAACAGAACGCCAATTCGCAGTCCGCCACAAATAGCAGGAATTTGTTTTGACCCGTGTTTCAATTATGACTTAAACGCGAAGATACGATGATATGGCGACATGCTCAATACTACCTTACTACTGTTTTTCAGATAAGACACAAATTCACCTTAAACATAACTTAACAAAAATGCATAGGAGTTCAATCGTTTGGTATTTAATATGACTGAAAAGTTAATTTTTCCTAATACGTCAGACTGTTATAATAATATTTAGTAGCTTTCAACATTTTTTTTCAGATGCTCAGGCGCAATAGTTACGTTGAATGTAATATATAATTAATTTCTGACCCTCACAAATACGAAGCATGACACAGACAAAAATTTTTTGGAACCAGACTATATCTTCAGCTTATTACAAACAGGATCTAAGATATTTGGTAAATTATGCCAATAATCTCACTATGATCTACATATCTGTTTCAATTTGCCTATCTATTTTCACATTACCGGTATGTTAAGGTTTATAGGTCACCTATCTCATGTGAAATCTAACCCACTTTCTACCTTTTTGTGAAATTATTGCGTATTTACATTTCAAGTGGTACCTAGTGTTTCACTAGTTCCGTTCGGAGTTAGGCATTGAAAATCTTTTTTGGAAAATCCTTTTGGTTGCAAAACAGCGTTGCTGCAGTTACAACGCTGATTTTAAGACTATTATTCATAAAGCCGTTGCTTATTTTCTCACAGACACCATCTTCTCGACGAGGGCATTGACCCCACACCTCAATGCACCAACAAAACTCGTCCCATTTACTGTAATTCTTATATTGCAGTCATTACAAAATTTTCATGTTTTACCTTGGTGTGATTCTGAATGATACGAACGTAGTGGAGAATTCTGAATTTTACTACGTTCAAAACTGCCGCTATCCAGAGTGTTTTTTATTATTCATACGCTCTTTGAGAAATCGCACTGACCATAAATTTGGAGTGACCCAAGCCACTTTCAGGAGCTAACATTGCCATAAGTTTTACTAATTTTCCTTTGCAAACCCGTTGTAAAAACCAGCATTGCTATGTTCGACTTGTGCGGACCTGGGGTCTCTTTGAACTCTTGTTCCGGTAGTCTTGGACTTGACAATGGTCACACTACCACGATCCCAAATTTTCTAATTGTACAATTTCCCTCGCGGCCAAGCGCGATTCGGCAGTGACCGCAAGATAATTGCTATGTTCCGCGACGCTCACTGCGCAGAAGTTTCGTCATACGGGGCGAAGAACAGACGGGTTACTGAAACCGCCCACAAACACGGTAAATACACGCCATCAGAAACGCTCACAACTAACAGACAGCGTCAGGAAATCGAACTTTCGAAAACGTGTCTTGACCGGTGCTCACGCTTTTCATACGTTGCTGTCTCACGATCCAGTAATGAGACACTGCACTAGCGTCATTTGCGCTTGTACCTCTGCAGGTTAAAAGATAATCTGCTATGTTTTATGTATACGAGATTTGAAACATATTTATAATATTTTAATTTTTTCCAGATACTATTTTCACATTTTCTTACAAGACGGCACAACAATTTGGAGTCTACACGTCAGACCATTTCAGAAATTTCAGTAATCATCTACAAAAGCTAACGTTTTATTTTAAAGCACTTTCTCGCAGTTCACTGCAGCTTTTTCTCCGATTAACATACGTTATTATCAAACTATCTATGTAAAATGTATCGCACTTTTTACCTCTCCATTTACACACAACACATAACCAGACTTATTGGCTTAACACACGCATATTAAAACTGCTAGAAGTGGCACAAAAACTACTACTTAGTTCTAAACCTATATGTTTACCAAAGTACAAAATTTTTTATTTTACAGTACAGGAAATGTTTAAAACCTGTTTTCAATCCAATTACTGCTTGCTATTTCACACCGCTTATTCGCAGAGTAAACAGGTTACTTTACCTATCCGCAACTATCTTACTTCGTGGTCTTTTGTTAGTAATATCATATTTCACTTTCGTACTATAACACTTTGCAAAAGAAAACGCACATCGAACAACACTTTGATTATGTTTTTTTGTGTAATAGCAGTCCAGGTAAGCTGCTAAGTGAAGTGAACTGATGCTGATGTTGCGATCTAAATATAACGCCTTGTATATAATAAATAGCAAAAAAGGCTTGCTCAAATGTTTCGAGTTTACACACAGCATCACGAAATTTTCACGATAACGTTACTATTTATTCGGGACTCATTCTTGTTCAGGGGCACAATAGCTCCCTGCGCCGTGACGCATTAAATGCGTAAATTCTACACATAGTCACTCAATTTCTTCAGTTCCAACCTTTGGTCCAGTATAGCAAGATTTCGTGATTTGAATGCCAATTCAGCTCTTAAAGGTTATTTAGCGGTTTATTAAATTTCTCATATTTTCATTAGTTCAACTACCTTATTTTATTTAAGATTGTAAAGTGGTGACATAAAATCCGATGTCAAACGAAGTTTCAAATCAATATACTCCATTACCACCACCCCAGCGGATGCCCGCTTAGTCTTTGGTGCATAATGCAGGCCAACGACTGATCGTGCAGAATCTTTAATCAGCTAATCGCAGATCCATGCTTTTTGCGCGGCTGGCTGATGAGATATGGACGCTACATCAGATGCCTAATGCCATCAATAACTAATTCTTTACATGACGCTCAGAATAAACAAGTGTAAGCTCTGGCATTTCGAGCGACCACCCAATTTTCTAACAAACCTTTCTTTTCGACTTCAGGTTACGAAAAACAATGCCCACAATGCATTCCCAATTTCATTCCCACCTAAGTAAGAATCACAACTTTGAAAAACAATGAGCGCCCTATACTTACTTTTTAAGGAGGCGTCTCACTGGAGCTTGCGAATATCGTCGACTCCAACAACGTGGCGATCACCCAGATACTTTCCTTTCTCTGTGTTCTGATTTAAATCACTTTACTAAATTATATTCCAAAATTTCAATACAACTCACCGTGCCGCTCGTATGCGCTCGACATAGAATGCAAAAAGCCTCTTGGCGACACAGCGATTACCGCCGCACAAAACGACCTGCGGACACTCACGCAGTTTTCATAGGCAACAATCTTGCGTTACCACGCAAACACAGCAGCCACTTAACGCCGGAAATAAACCCAAATGCATGTACTCCTTCGTTCTCCAGCATTCGATTTTGAACAAATGCGTCAACAACAAAGCGCAAAACCGGCAGTTATTTTACTTGTATTCATGGAGTTTTTTCACAATAGCTCACCAGCAAATCAACTGTCAAGGTTAAGATCACAATCGTATATTCCAAAGGACATAAAAAGTACTAAATACAGCGTTGAAACTACGCTAACAGGGCTACGCAAAAGCACATCAGGCCATTTTTCGAACGTGACTTCCTTTTCGTTCAAACTCAGATCGCTTAACGCGCCACACACCACATTTACCAGCAAATGCAGTCATTTTCACATAATTTTTTCACTGCCTTCATCTGTTTTAATTTCAAATATTTTAACTTACATTTCCGACAATCATTCATCGGGAACTTCAACGTCTCTTTAAGCACCACATAGATACCAGATTTTGAATTCACATATTCTAATATAAAATTTTTCTGGGAGACACAATTCATTTTTTTTGACTGTTATGAGTTGAAGAAAAATCTCGAGTGTAAACGTCGTATATCGTCCTTAATTCCTAGACAAAACTTTTTAGTATCGTCATTTTAAATGGAAAAATCGGTTATATGCGTAACATGTTATGTTATTTACAACGCTAGGAAGAGAGCTTCTTCAGTTTGGAACGATTACCAAAGACACATGGGAGTGAGAAATTGATGAAAGAAACTTAAAAAATGTGAATCTGACTATCTTCAACCTGAAAAGATATAAACTGGGGGAAAAAACAACAGCTCAGTCAACATCAGATTTGCTCCCAAAACATCAGACATCAGAAATTTCTCTCAAAACATCAGAAGTCATAACACTGATGCATATCATCCACGTGTGCACATTAGGAAGGCCCAGCATCGTGACGTATAAACTACACTTCAATCGACACTGTTGGTAGTTCAAATTCCAAGCTTGTTTCCACGCTGTCAGGGAACGGTAACACCCAGCTCTTGTTATATACAGTAGTGCGAACCACGCAGCAACGAAGAAAGCTGCTTCAATATTTCTCAAATCTCGAAAATTGATAACCGCTTGGTTTGATAACAAATGTGTTGCAACACTTTGTGGTACTGCTGAAGAACATTCTGCAATGCACCCAATCTCTACTTAGAATGTTGGTGAAAAACTAAAAAAGCAAACATCAATATTCTGATTGTTAAGGGGGGAGGCTTGAGCCCCTTCAACCCCCCCTCTGGCTGCGCCTTTGTGTCAAAACAATGGAAATCAAGTTGATGGACAATTTTTCGAATGATAACTGGACGAAATTGCAATTAGTGCAATGGAAAAATTGGCAGAGGGAAGTTTACGCGAATGCATAGTCTTTTAAGACTCTTTCCTCTTTTTTCAGAGGCAATCCACCAAACATTAATCCCTGGTTTTGCTTATCCAACGAGAGAACAAATTGCATTTGACCATTACAAAGCTTACAGGAGCATGACTGCAACCAATGAAGTTATCTACAGGCTAAATCAAACTTTCCTCATGTTTATTACGGATAGAAAGCACTTAACTGTATGTCATCACACTGTCAAGGATTTTGTTTGTCAATTTCTTCGCTGTGAAGGCTAGGTCGAAGCAGTGGCGACCATAGGCGTAACCAGTGGGGGAAGGACCATGCCCCCCAAAACCTTTATCATATATAGTCATATTGTGCTTTGGGAGGCGGTAACCCAAACAAAGTAATGTTATTCGCCTAAAATCAACCATTTTGTGCCCCTGCAAACATTTTTGGTCTCCAAAGTTTTGGGCTGGCTACGCCACTGGTGGCGACAGTGCGAAAAATGCACTGGCCCTCAAAATCAGCGCTTCTCAACTGATAGACCGCGAAGCAGGCCAAAACGTTGCAGTCCAAAAAAAAATACTTTCATCAACGAGTGTTGAGTATTATTGAGTAGTATGTTAAGATTGAACAGTAGGCTATTACTCTCTCTGTACGGTTCGGAAACAAGCTGGTTATGGTTTGAACGTAACAATTTTTACTGTATTTTAGACTTAGCAACAATCGTCAGGTTTATTGATGTGCGATTGACTGCATTTGCCACTAAATATTATGTTGTAGTAGTCAAAAGTCATTTTGGTGCAATATCTTATAGTGAGCCTCCAGAAAAATTTAGTTAGTAAAAGTGGACCGTCATTTGAAGTTAAAGAGTGAATCAGCGAAAGTAGGGCATGGTTTCATTAAAGTCACAAAGGTCGCTATCATTTTTAATGACGCGGGCAGTAAAAGTGGGCCGCGACTTGAAAAAGATTGAGAAGCACTCATCTACATTCTTAGAGTGGTGACAATTTTTTCCGCAATAACTTGTAGGTTGGCGTGATTGATTTGGATTCATGTGTTTCGTCGCGACCTTTTTCCTCTTTTAATGAAAAAGCCCTAAATTTTTCATTTGGCGGAATGTCCACTTGCTCAGTTTCCTTTATGCCTAATTGACTTCCACCAAATGACATACAGTACCTGACTTGTAGGACTTCTGTCCAAAATATTATTGCGAGGTCACGACCACCCACCGTACATGCCGCTTACAGCTAGGGAACATCAAAATGAGTTAGGTTCAATTATTTTAAATTGACATGAATTATTCGAAATTGGACTTCTGTGATCGTGACGTTTCGAAAAAGCACGAAGAAAGTTTGTAGGAAACTTACCTTCTGCTCCCGCTAGAAATCTTCTCCCGAGTTTGACACAGACATGACTCTATTTTCAGACACAAAGCGAAAGAATGTAATCACTATTTGCTTTAAATCCAAGATACCAATTTCCTCTGCGCAGATTACCTTTGACATGCACAGCGTGTTAAATTTCAGTAACAAGTGTAATTAAACATACAAACTCAAAATCTAATGAATGTATTAAAAACAGTCATTGCCGACATTTAGCATGGCTTCATTCCAATCACTGGTTCTGGCGTTGCTGTTTCTGGTAGGTATGTGCATTCAAAGTTACGAGTATTCTTCATCAGATTGTAATACGGGTAGTCCAAATAGATGTATCATTTCATATCAAATTAACCCAGGTTTCTGTTTTCCAGTTAAATCATAGTTGGCATTCCAAAGTCTTGTTTCCCGGCTTCATGTGATCAAGCAGCAAGATATTCCATGCAGGAGAGGATCAAGATTGTAGAGGTTATTTCGCGACGAAATCGGTTGTCCAAAGTCAACGACAATGTTGGAGGGTCAGTCAGGACAGAAAATCACTTCGTGACTCTGAGACGATGTTTGGAGAAGTCTCCAAAGAAATCAACAAGACGTTTGTTCCAGATGCAAAACTTTCAAAGGGTTCAGTTATACGCATAATGCACCAGGATCTTCACCTGTTTCCATATAAGAAACAGATTTTACAATTTCAGAGCGATGCAAACAAGGCTGAGAGGCGTGCCTTTGGGCAAACCATCAGTCAGCTTATCGAAGACCATCCCAATTTTTGGACTTTATTTTTTATAGCGACGAGGCAAAATTCCACCTCAGTGGTTACGTGAACAAACAGAATATGCGTTTTTGGGCTCAAGCTGAACATCATGAGTATCAGTATCGCACATAATATGGAGAAAATGATTGTTTGGTGGGTGTTGGGTGGTAATTATTATCGAGCATATACTGGTCCGAGGATACTGATCGACGTCGGGTAACTGTGAACACAGAGCGATGCATTGAACTAACGAGAAGAAAATTCATCCCGTACCGAGACGAAAGCAAGGAGTGGACACGGACACTGTGATTTATCAGCAGGGTGGAGCAACGCCGCATTGCTCCAACCCCCACTCGAATACCTCCATCGTAACTTCCTGGAGACACTCCTGTTGTGCGGAACACCTTTAGCCCGTATATTCCCCAGACCTATATCCCCTTTGGATTAGTTTCTGTGAGGATAACTAAAAGGCAGTGTCTATGCTAACGATTCCCAACCTATTGATGAGCTCAAGAATAACATTCGAGCGGATATCAGGATAATTCTCCATGGGATGTTGGACAAGCTTATTAGAAACTTCAATGTGCGAGTACCATCTGTGATTCAGCGCCAAGTAGTTTGGATCGAGCACATTATAAACTACTGATTTGTGTACCATTGAAAGAAATCCTTTCACAGCTGAGAATCAAACAGTAAGATCCTAGCAATGTACATATTTCGCCTAACAGGTAGCATGCATCAGCTCTTATTCAAATAGAATCCCTGACCGAGGAGCTGTGGTCGCATAATGGTGAGCAAAATGAGCTGTGGTCGCAAAGAATGCAGTATCTCTGTTTTAAAGCGAATAGTGGTTGACTATTGCGTTGTTCTCGCAAAATGGTAGTGTAAGAAAAAAAGCTTACACAACACAAAACTTACATGTCTCCAAGACAGGCCTATGAAAAAATTTGCAAAGTATTCCATGCGATAAAACAATCTGCTTTATAAAAAATGGGTACATCTTTTTGGACCACTCTGTTGTGAGAACTTTGTCCCCAAAAAACAGTTTCAAAGAAACCTTAACTGAACACCCCACATTGAATAATATGTACGAAACCATAAACTCAGAACAGGACAAAACCAAGAACTTGTAAGCAAGAAACCTAGACCTCGTGACACTAAACGAAGGAATACTCGAAGCAATGATAAACTAAAGGTCATGTTAAGGCCTCTTTTAGCCATAACACGAATGATAAAGAAAACTTGTCAAGTAGTAATTCTGGCTCACATGTAGCAATGTTACCATTAACCGAAATTAAGAATAAACGCAAGAGTTTGTAGTGAATGTGGTGCCTGACAATATTGTTTTTAGATATACTACCGGTTTTATTGTGTGCAGAATAATAATGATGAATAAGTTAAGGTCAATATATGATGCTTTTTTGAAACAAACCAACCTTTACAATGAAGCAAAAAATTATGAGAAGAAAGAAGAACATTCTCGAAACTTTGGGAAAGTTAAGGAACGGTTTCAAGAGTCAATAGAAATGCAGAAACAAATGCACATTGACGATGTTATCACTAAACTCTTTTTAAAATTTGAAGAAGGAACCATTACATTTGGAGCAAAGATCTCCAAGGACAACTGTGTGATCTGTGAAATGACTCACACACCCGCCTAGCAACGGAATACTATTGTACCATAGGCGAAGCATCGAACTATATATAAAACGCTTTGCTGTATTACGAGAAGAGAATGAAAACAACTATATGTAAATACGACAGCAAGAAAAGAAAAAGAATGATTAACAAAAAGGGGGCGTCAAAGCATGGAGTTTACTTAACCCCAATAGTTAATCAAATACGAACTATAACATCGTAACGCATATAAGCATGAGAGTCACCAAGCTCCGCAAACGGTACACCCATTTGAGTGATAACCAGCACAGTAAGGGTCATACTCTTACAGAAGGTATAGAAAATCCAGAATCTGCAAACGACGGTAACCTTTCCAAAACAAAAATCGAATGTAAATTACAAGAACAAAAGGGAAGCCCCAAAACATATTAATAAGCATCATGTATTGTATGAGTTGTGTTGTGTATGAAATCGTAATATTGTGTGTTTATTGTTACAGTACACTAACTATGCCTTTCATAGAAGTGTTGTTTGCAAGAAAAGCTGATGGTCGAAGCATAAGAAAAATCTTGGAAGCGTTTGGCGTGATACGATGGAGTACACTTACCACACCTTTGGATAAACTAGATGTTGAACAAACAATTGCCATACTTTTCACATGGGCCAGACGAGAGCTCAAAGGAGGAGAAGAAATGATAATGCGAGTTCTCGAAGAAGAAAATCATAATGTATACGCAGTGACAACGAGAGCAAGGAAAGGATGTCTGTATATCGCATATGTATGCCATCGACCAGACCTAAAAGACAAGCAATTGTACTATTGGCCACCTAATGTCACCCTACTAACGCTGACACTACCCATACTATACCGCAGTATCGAAATGGCCGACAGATTGAATGGAATCTCCGATGAAACTGCGGAATCGACATTTGCCGCAATTGATCTTTCAAAAAATGCAAAGCCAAACGCGGATGAAGCAATGGAAAGCTGGATGTATCAAAGCACATGAAAACAATGCAAGTTATAAAAAAACGTACTGTAGACAATTACTGTTGTATCCGTTTATGTAACACTTTTTCAAATGAACAATGTGCCTACCATTCTATTTGAAATAAGTGTGCCTACGGATTCTATTTGAATAAGTTCGCCTACGGATTCTATTGCCTACGGATTCTATTTGAATAATGTGCCTACGGATTCTATTTGAATAAGTTCATCAAAGG
>Ga0210059_1013982_pt1 | contig 11915 bp, 4 predicted proteins | sample Ectturendosymbi2_FD_188042 | JGI IMG/M metagenome (GOLD analysis project Ga0210059, IMG submission 188042) | Ecteinascidia turbinata endosymbiont from Florida, USA - Sample 2 (SPAdes) (version 2) | ecosystem: Host-associated > Tunicates > Ascidians > Unclassified | place: Key West, Florida... | reverse complement strand
GCAGGTTGTCGATGCGTTTTGCTTTGATACTAACGTCCACTTGAATGATGTTCAAGTGAAGTGATCTTGGCCGGTTGCGTGAATATTTGCTTATCGGATTAAAACGTGGTATGCCCTGCCGCGTCCTGGCCTTGGACAATCACTGACAGGTTAGAGTATGAAGTGGCCCGCTTAGACAAACCTCCAAGTAACAAGCTGTCTTTAAAATATGAAATTAATCAAAAGCATGAAAGTATTATCATAACGCGAAAATATGAAAAATATTACCATAACGCAAAAATATAGAAATAATAAAAAAATATCAGAAACTGGAAAAAACATTGAAAAACACAAAAATATCTGACACATAAAAAACATCGAAAATATAAAAAAATATCAAAAACATGAAAAAACATAGAAAAATATCAAGTAAATGAAAAATATCAAGAAAACAAAAAATATTGAAAATATAGGTCGGGGAAGGGGGGCTGGGGAAAACCTCTAGCTACCCGAACCCGAACACACTCAAAACCCGTATAATCTTGCGGCTGACCGCCCTCTGTTACTGCTGTTTTTAATCGTACTCCCTTTGAAAATCTCGCTCATCGTCAATGGGAAAGGAGCACTGCAAAAAGTCCAGTATTGGGCTAGCACAGTGTTTCTCAAACTTTTCCACCTCGCCGACTCCAAATTAATGTAATTATTTTTTGCGGAACCCCGAATACTCTTAACAATTGAGTAAAACAATAGACGACAATCGTATGAACGAAGTATAAGTTTTTTATTGAAGTAAATGCACGTGCAATGAGGTTTCAGCAGAAAATTCCGTGGACAGTGTGGACTACTACATCAGCAAGGTAGTACTGGAATTACCTAGTTAGGCCTAGATGTGTATATTAGACCAGCGCTCTTCAACCAGTGTGCACGGTGCGCCATAGGATTCACCAAAATAAGCGTGGGATGCACCACTAAGAAAGGTTCACAAAGACGCTTCACAAACTTGTCACATTAAACAGATACTTTTTACAAAACTTCTTGTTAGATAAAATGAACCAATGACTTTTAGGATTTAACCGAAACTTTGCGCATTCTAAAATGTGGTGCATAAGCATCAGACCATTTCTAGCTAATTGTTGTAATTAGATAATTATTTGTGATAAGCAACGGATAACGAGCCATTAGCAATTGGGATATGTAGTTGAGTTGCTGAATAAGGGGACTTGCCTATTTAGACCCGGGTACTTACAGACATGGGCGCAATTAAGTGAGGGACACGGAGGAAGTGTGAGTAAACAGGGTGCATGAGTTTGAGTGTTAAGTAAATAGGATGCATGAGTTCGTCAACTTCTTTAAGGGTGCACCGTAACAAAAAAGGTTGAAGAGCACTGTATTAGACAACAGTTGTGGTGCGATTAAGTTGAGTAATGGCCTAAACGGGCGGATGAAAACTACCGGATTTTGTTGATTGGATTTAGGTTTACGGACACCCTAAAACACATTCATGGACCCCTAAGGGATTCACAAACCTGATCTAGCAGAACGTTTGCTGCTCACAGATAACTGACAACTGTCAAAGTGCAACCTAGGAATCTACGAACTATCAAAAGTCATCTGATAGCCTGTAAATTTGGCTACAGAGCTTCCAATTTTGTCATTGGATTGTTTAATAAAGCATTCAAGCTTTGCCGCTGTGTATATTCGGAGAAGGATAATAAGTTCGGCATGACTGTTTTCGTCTTTGGAAGCGAAGCGACTTAGCTACGAGAAACAATAGTAGTCAAGCCGAGCTTCACCCAAAAAATCTCAGAGCAAAACGACCCAGAGTGTTGCCAGGCGCGTAGCCAGGGGGGAACAGGGACAATGACCTCCCCCAATCCAAAAGTAGCACTAACAATTTTCAGGATAATCAAGCTTTTGTTGTGAAAACCAAATAAATCAGTACAAATCAACAAAATCCTACCTCAGCTTTCAGTCGAACCTGATCAAACAGCATGGTTTAGCAATTGTCCAAGATTAACAAAGCGTTGTGTATAGTGTACATGCTGGAGAATTCATACCATGGCTGACCTTTACCTGAAGAGCTTCGTGTGGAAATTGGTGACAAAATACAAACTTGTACATACGCGCTTGTAAAAAGTAAAACAATGTGTAACACTTTTCGCAGCTGTTTCTTTTGCGCCAGATCCTGTATCCCATCGAGGATCGTAACCAGCTTGGGACACCAGGGTGGTGAATATGTTTCCGAGAGGAGGACAACTTTTTTAAACAATGTCCAATAGTTTTAAAACATATCCAACACATTTTTCCAGGGGAGGTGAAAATTTTAGTAGGGTGATTCACCCCTCCTGGTTACGGGCCTGATCCCACCTAATGGTGATCTGATGTAAACGTCATTTCAAGGTCATCGCAAAAATTCCTCTCTGATAACTCTGGCCTGCTACAAATACCGCACAATTTACCCTTGTCTGCAGCATCAGCAGTAGCTCAAAGGAACATTGCAGACTTTTGTTTCTGTACAATTTTGAAACGAAATGCGTGAATATAACGGTGATATACGTTTTATATGCCTTGAAGTTGAAGCCTTGGCTAAGAAGCAATCCAGTTTCAAAATCCTTTTTATTGCGCACTTAGGCCATACACACTGTTCAGCAACAATAGAATGCATTCTCGATATTTATTTGTGATGACTTAAACATGTTGACCTACTGCGACGGTTCAATCACATTTATGTGGAGAATTAACTGTTTCATCAATGATCTCCCATTACCTTGCCGGCGAGTATATCAAGTAATTAGAATCCGACCTGTACATAATCTGAAAGTGTTTCAACTTTCACCTGATGTTAATTGCCACGCTATCGCACAGCAAATTTTAAATCATTCAGCTGCCACGCGGAGAGTCAGCAGCAAAATCTAACGAAAGTAGGAAGATGCTTTTTGTTTTGTAAGTGTTGAAGGCATTGACACTGCCACTTCTTACAGATAGCTTGCAATCTGTTTCCTCGATAAAGCGCAGGTGACGAAATCGAAACTAAACTGAATTTGTCCCCAGTGGGTTGGATTTTGCTATTTAAACACTTATGGATTTAAATACTGCAAAGACTTCAACCCCTAATGCTAGGGTGGCTAGATCAGCGTTCCCACACCTTTTTGATCGCGACCCAGGTCTGCGTTTGATGAACACCCCGCGACCCAAGCCTCAAACAACGTATGAAAAAGACAATGATTGTATGGATAATTTTTGGCTGTAAGTTGCTAAGTTCCCTTTTAATGTTAGCAATCTAATTTTTTCTCAAGTACCTACGTAACAGACAAACACAGGCAAGCAGTGGTAACGTTGAAAATACAGTTAATACACAACCCACAAATATTCTTTTACCCTACTCCATCTTAATACACAAACATTATTTTACCCTACTCCATCTTTCTTTGGGTTTCGACCCGTACTTTGGAAACCACTGGGCTGCAGATCAAATGACCAACTGTCGCGTTGAGCTGCGGTGACAAGTATTTCTTAACTTTAGTGTAGAACCGTGGTAATAATCGATGGTGCGGCTTTGTTTTCGCAAATACCAGTTTTTTCATAAGGTGTTTTATGGATTCGGGTCCCTAGAATTGAAAATCGGGTCCATAGAATCAGAGAAAATTATCAAGGGAAATATGTCAACGGATAGTCTGAAATTTTTCGGGTCCCTACAGGTCCATACCGGGTCCCTAACATTTTTCTTAAAAAACTGCAAACACACAACCGTTTTCACACTTTGCATTGACTGAGTTGGTCAAACATACGCAAGTTGGTTTAGTCGGCATGTATAACTTTCCCCAATATACAACATTTTCTTTACAATGTTTGTGAACTTCAATGTTAACTGTGAATAGGTAGATAGATAAATACCTAATCATTTATGCGAAGTAGACTTAGTGCATATAACGTACAAATATGCTACCGCATTAGCATTTCACAGTGTTTAATGACATAAAATCATAACATTTTTCAAACGCGTTTGCGTTATCAGTTGCAGACGTCAAACAGTGACTCAAGAATTGCCCAAGATCCACGTCTTATACGTGCGTAAGTTTTGTAGACCGACTTCGGGAGTGGGTGTCTTAGAGCAAAGTCGTTACTCGACTTCGATTGAACGTGTGCTGGTGTACGAGATCAGAAGCGTGTAAATATAAAAAGCGCAATCACAATGGCTGCCACAATGACTTCTTGCTCAAATGCAATATTGGCTAAAAAAGGCATAATGCAGATCTTGCACTTGTACCATGAAGATTTTCAAAAGCGCTCGCAAGAAAGATACGAGCAAATTGTGGTTTTCATTTCAAGTAGAAACTTGCAAGTTTACTGAAAACAAACTTTTAAAACTTGTCAATTCAATGAAAGCAGACCTTCTATTTACAAGCATAAATTTGCACATAATTATTCAGGAAAAGAAGCGGCATAAAAAGGCACATTTTATGGATGATGCTTTAAAAACAAGGAGCATTATATATTTAAATGTTGAAACTAGCTTTGATTGCCCACCCCTATCAAAATTTCTGGCTACGCGCCTGAGTGTTGCAGTGGCAGAGAACACACAATAACCCAGAGCAGTGAGTCGCGACACAGACGGCTTTCTCTTTCACCATGCTGATGCGTTTTATTTGTTTCTGTTATGCTAAGGATGTGTTTATGCTTTGTGGACGTTAGCGTTTCTTGACTGCGTATAAACCTCAAGCCTTGGTAGTGCTGTAAATATAGGTCCTGCTTCTAAGAAATAAGTGTAATTTTCATGTTAATTTTCCATGGGGAATGATTTTTCATTCATGCTGATTATATTCAAAGCAAAATTTTGCCGAAACAGAAAAGCACGACAGTAGGTCAATACCTTCATTTCTAGTCATGAGAACAATAAGCTGGTGCAAAAAACAACACTTTCGAAAAGGTTGATGTTAGCTTAGATCAGGGTCCTCAAACACGCGGCCCGCGAAGGCATTTTGTGTGGCTCACGATGCAGTTTGGGAATTCCTAAATAATTAACTTATAAGTTCTTTAGTTTATTCACCGGTGTTTAAAAGTGATCGGCCCGTGAGTGAACAAGTTCCTTTTAAACGAACGCAGAGATTGCTAGTAAGAATTTGCGATACCTTTCGCAGGAAATAAGACGTAAAAGCTGTTTCTAGTAGGGTTCAAGTACCGCCACTGTTGCGTCAGCGTCATAATGCGGCCCTGGGTAGTCACAGTGCGGCCCTCGGTTACTTTATAAGTCCTCATTTGGCTCTCAGAGAAATTTGAGTGTGAGACCAAGGCTTAGATTGTCAGCTACAGTAAATACATCTGTATTTACTTGGTATATTAAAGTTGATCGAGCCAACCTCAGCGTTGAATAATAAGGATAAGGAAATGCATTCTTTTAAATTTTTTCCTTGCAATGAATGATTAAGAGGTTCGAATACCTACGGTTATCCAAACCTAATATTTGAATAGATATTTTAAAACAATAAACCATTAATGAAGAGGGTATGTGCTTCAGCTTTGGAACAAAGCCAAAATGCCTCAGAGTCAAGTACGTAGTTTCCACAAAGGCGACGCATTCGAATCTACCAGCAAATGTTTTTTGATAGGAAATTAATTTCACGCAATTCTACGCAGCCGCAACCCTGAAATCTGCAAGCAGTACGTATGAAATGTTGAAGGGCTAAAAAAGAGCAGAAAGTAAGCGAAAATAAGACTGAAATGAATAAATCAAAACACAAGCTGCGTCAAGTAAAAACTGGAAAATAGGCCTTTCTCAAATAATTTCTTTCACTTAAGCTAAAAAACCATCTGACGCCAATTGCGTAGAAACAAAACCACAGTGACGGAATCACACTGCGATGATAACACAAAGCGAATACGTAAACAGCATGGCGGTCGTAAATTGGCAGATGTACTCTGAGCAGGGTCGGCCTTAAGCCGATGCAACCGATGCAGCTGCATTGGGCCCCGCGCCTCTGGGGCCCCGCGGCATGGTGTTTGGGTAGATTATTCTTTTTTGCCAGATACACCTTACACTTGAGAATTCAGTAGAAACGCCATATAAATTTCATTGTTAACAAAGAATGCAATCTTCAAAACTACCAAATTTCCTCTCGAACGTTAGCAAACGTGCTCAATTCTCGTGTTAGTGCTGTACTGCATATCTGCGCTCTACCACGATCGACTGAACACGATAACGTCATAAAATCACTGCTCAGAGGAGCTCCGCGCCTAGGTCTTGCATTGGGCCTCGCATCTGCTAGGGCCGGCCCTGACTCTGAGGAGGGCCTTTCAAAATTATATGCTATTCGTTATGAAGGAAGGTACAAGGATGGGTAAATAAAATGTGTGGTAAAAGGAAGGTCAGTGAAATGGACAAAGCAGAATGGAAAATCAATGAACACCGCAAAGGGTACAAGAATTATTCCACAAGGGGCAGGTTCATGCATGCTTTCTATGTTAATTTGTGCGTTTAGTTTGTTAAGCCATTTACCTTCACCGGAATCCAGAGTGAAAACTGGGTGGTTATACTACTAAAGTAACAGTGCAAGAGTGAAAGATATGTAGTGTATTGATGGTGCCATGGAACACTGTAGAGTTCCACGATAAGGTCATTTGGTCTTTGTCGTCATCCATGACTGGTTTGTTCCAAACACCTCGATGACTACCTTGCGGAAAATTTGTTTTCTGTACTATTTGGCCAACATACTGTTGATGGCGTAACACATAAGTCGCCACATTAAGACAGTTGTGAGCACATGCCAGGTCCTGATTCGGCGGGAACTTCTATTGTTTGTCCGACTTTTTGAAATAATTTCGCCTTAGATTTGCAGCATTGCTGCAGATTGCAGGTTTGAGGCTGCGTAGAATTACGTCAAATTGATTTCCTATTTGAACAAAAAAATTACTGTTAGATTCGAGTGCGTGGTCTTTGTGTAGACTAGCTTTAAAAACAGATATGTGCAGGTCTGAATGATCGCAAAATCTTAAAAACAGAGCCCACTTTGAGGGTAGGAAGGATTTTTTTCTGGGAGGGGCAATAGTAGATCCTTCAAAGAGTATCCAAAACGATTTTTCCAGGGGGAGTCCAAAAGTGGTGAAATTTCATTTTACCCACTCAAAACTAACAAAGGAGCCTTTTTTCGCTAAAAGTTTCATAGGAAAATGTCAAATATCAAAATCCAGGGGTGACCAAGGCGCTCCTCTGCCCCTTCCTTCGAACGCACATGAGGCCCACTGTAGGTTGATTCATGTAAAGCTTGCAGCAAGCCTAGAGTTTTCAGTTGCCATTGCGTCAAAGCAATAATTGCGCATCTGAGAGGTAATTACACTTTTTTTCTTAAAGAAAGTGAATTCGAGTTTCCTTGCACACAGTCAAGCCCAGGACCCAGGACAAACCCAGAAATACAAGTATCAACCTTTGCTAAGCGTAGCCTCATGTTAAAAAGCACAGCTGGTGTATTTTTCGACCGGCTGAGGGAATTATCATGGTAATTCGCCTATGCTATCACAAGTTTTTGCCCGTAACGCTAGAAGAAACGCATTAAAAATCTTCTGTTGCATAATTGTGATGCACAATTACGTATGTGGCAAGCAAAATTGTCGGAAAAAAATGCATGTCGAATCAATTATTTTTAAGCTTATGAACTAGATTATTCCGGTGTGTGGTATAGTTTAATCTTTATATCAGACTTTTATATTGGCTTAAAACGTTATTTGGCCTCAAACCTACGTCTCATGTTTGAACGTTTTGATCAAAACTAAGCAATGAGGTTCCCTTCTAAATTCCAAAACCTCAGACAGCACGACATCGGGTGGAAGGATTCAACAGCTTTCTGAATATTTATACTGACAAAGAAAAATCAAGATATATAATGTGGATGAACAGTTGCCTTGTTGACAAAAATTCATCTATATACAGTCGTATGGATAAGCAGCTGTCTGCATATTTCTATCGACAGTCAAAAATTAATCTATACAATATAGATAAAGATCTACCTGAACATTTCTATTGACAGAAAAAAAACAATCTATACGATATGGACAAACAGCTGTCTGAATATGTCTATTGGCAGACAAACATCAATCCATGTAGTATAGCTAAACAGCTGTCTGAATATTTCTATTGGAAGACAAACATCAATCCATATAATATAGATAAACAGCTGTCCGAATATTTCTATTGGCAGACAAACATCAATCCCTATAATATAGATAAACAACTGTCTGAATATTTCTATTGGCAGGCAAACATCAATCTATATGATAAAACCGGACTTTGCCTTCGTTGCAGGCAGCTTTTCGCGATACTGGGTGCTCTTCCATCGGTTTTCGTGACTTTCACAGAAGGTTGTTGAGAAGGTCGAGAAAATGTTTAATTAAGTACATTTGCTGTGTCAGGCGTTTGTTGTTATTTCTGAAGTGCTTCACTGACAGCGACAACCCCTTGCTAGCTGATGTTAGTGTTGGAGTCAAGACAAGTTGGCCCAAACAATGAACCGTTTTGTACTCAGCGTTCAGTGACGTTTTGATACAAGGTTTTCCAAAACGCAGCACGTAACGCAACACCACAACTTTCCGCTTGAAATCACGTTCTTACTGTTGTAACCTCAGATGTCGCATACCGAACCTCATTACCGAAGCGCGGGTATGCCTTTACTGCAGTGAGAGGAACTACAGCAAAAGTCTGATTGGGTTAATAAGGCATTAGAAAATCCAAAATACTTTTTGACAAAGCAATCTCTGCACCGTCTTTTTTGAGTCCAGGATAATTTGAAAAACATCGTTTTTTCTTTTGGATAATATGCCCAAAGCTTACTTGTGCACCTACAGCTTAAGTGGTGAGATAGGTAAATGAAATAACATTGGATTAATTGTGATAACCACTTTAATTGATATTTTTTCTGGTTTAAGGCAGTTGCTTTACAGTTATTCAACTCTTTTGGAATACCTTTGGTGGAAGCAATTTTTTCAATCCGAATTATCAATTCGAATTGGGTCATGGACGTCGGAAGGATTTTTTGCAAGGGGGTGCCAGGAGGGGATTTTCCCAAATTTTTTTCCAGGAGGGGGCCAAAAGTGGTGAAATTTGGTTTTACCCCTCGAAATTCAAAAAAATAACCTTTTTTGCTATTAATTTCAAAATCAAGGGGGGCAAGGCCCCCCTGCCCCCCTTCCGACGCCCATGGATTGGGTTCTACAGCGAACCTTTACATCCACTTATGTCAAATACCGCTACCGATGTTTTTCTTTGCAACACCGCCACTTGTTACGACAACGTTTTGCAGGCAGGACAGTGAGTGCAGATGGTTCTAACTGAAGCTTACATGACAATATTTTTGGTTGAATAGCAGCTTGTTTTTGAGCTATGATTTCTAAAGAAACGGAGGCTATAGATAGAAAACACTTGCACACAACATCGTAGGAAATGCTTGGCTTCAAAAACAATGTTCAGACCTGTAGAGCTTGGGTTGTGCACAAAACCAGGCGATTGTATGAGCTTCAGTGTGGGGAGCAGAATAAAGCGCTCTAGCGATGAGGTAATAACGTGCCGCTAAAAGACTCTGGTAAGCAATCCTTCTGTCATAGTGGCAATTCTCAGCATTTATAAAGTCCAGTTCGGATTATATCATTGTGTTTAAAGATCGACCATTTTCCCTTTGATCAAACCAGAAATTTTTTTCGAATATGTCTCTTATTTTTCTGAGTATGCTATTCATTTGCCTTTCCAATCAAATAATCGCCAAGTATTAATTTCACAATTTTCACAACTGACTGCAAGCTTAAAAGTTGCAAGATCTTAGACTGTGCTCAAAAAGTTAACGTATACAGTTTTATGTTTTTTCGTCCATGCAGCCATAATGGCCAAAATAATATAATGAAGAAAACAGACAATGCAGGGTTTTCAAATGTAATCTCCTGATCGGTTAATTTATTTATTCAGCCCTGCGCTTGCTGAAGCCAAGATTAAGTTGCCAGATACGTTTCAAGCTTCGGCAACTAATGAACGCTTTGATGTGTGGATATGTAGGCCCACAGGTACGTGGAAATTTGCGCAGAGTCAGTTTTCCAACTCGTTCCTCTCTTCAGTTACGCACAGGTATACACAATAATCAGTGAATTTGCCAACGAAATCGATTAAAACTCCAAACACGTAATTGTTTTATTGTTTCATTATGTGCCTTAGCAGCAAACAAGCTTGCCCACGAAGAACCTTTGATAATTCTGCATAATCAATGATTTACGAAGAAAACGAGAACCGCTATAGATACCCTCTCATTAGCACCAAGTGAAGACCGGGGAAGTGTTAAGAGGTGCTTGGCTGAATTACCTGGGTAGTTCAGTATTCAGCTAGAGTCTCGTATTTATCGGCAGTAACTATGGCAGTTATTCCATATTATATCTTTCTATGTAAACACGATTTCATACTGATGAACTTAGAGTTTCTGCCGATGGGCTGGGGCTGCTTTGATGAACTTATATCAGTGGTTCTCAACCACTGTACTTGGAGCCGAATACCGCTCCTTAGCACCCTTTGTGCTGTCCTCAGCAGTCTTTCAATAAAATCTCTAATATTTTGTGTAACAGCCTTCGTTCTGCAATAAAAAAAACTTGTCAATTTACTTGTGTTAAACTTTCTTTTGTGCGGCTCGCTAACAAAGTCGTAAGTCTGGATTTGGCTCCCCTCAGCGAAAAGATTGAGAAGCACTGACCTAAACTGAATATGGCTTCTGCTACACTTTCGCATTTAATGGCAGTAACCTTGATTTATGCAATTATCCCAACTCAGTTCTTTTATGTCAACACGATTTCTGCTGACGAATTTAGAGTTTTGCCAACAGGCTGGGGACAGCTCTGATGAACCTAAATGGAATATCGCAATACAGGAAACAGTAAGCAGACTTGCAATTGCTTGCCTCAGATCACTCTGGTTATGCTACGGTTCAGCTCCTCTGACAGTTAAACAGTAGGTTGGACTGCTGAGAATTGTCAAAAAGAAGTGAAAAAAATAAAATTTTCGACGCTGCAAAGTTTTTTCCAGCTGAATAAAACGCAAGTCATAACAGATAAAAGCACGATAGGTATTGAGAGACTTAGCTATAATGCAATTAGATGGTTTCTAAGCATTTATCGAATGCTTTCAATAGTTACACACGAACTGTGTTCTTTGAAATGGGCTTTATGAAGCATTGTTAACGGAGGTAATAAATTAGCTTATTTAACCATTAGATTTCAGAATGAAATCACGACATTGCAGTAGTTACTTTACATTATTTCGCTAACTTCCAATGACAAGTAGCTGGCAGCTGATTAAGCTGAAACGCAATGAAATGCCTGTGTTACAAGCTAAGTCGTAAATAACTAAGTTGGTGGAAGCAAGTATGGGTGTATTTATTATTCTGAAGAGAGTTTTGCTTGAAACAAAAGTAATCGCAAAATTTTGGTTTCATCTTTCAACTCTGGTGATAAGTTGCAAAATACGAAAGATCACTGCAATCTAGTTTTAATAGAAAATCGATTTCACAAAACTCTACGCATCCTCATTACTGAAATTGGCAATCAATGCTTACACGTCAAATGCTGAAAAGCTAAACCAAAGGCAGAGAAAGCAAGCAAATTTGAGATTGAAATGAACAAATCAATAAACCAATCAAAACACAATCTTCAGCAGACAAAGTAAAACCAGAAAATAGGCTGTTCTTAAATAAATGCTTTCCCTAAAACTAAAAACTATCTTATGACAATTGCAGAGCAACAAAACCACAGCTACGAGCGGCGTGGCTGTGACGCAACAAAAAAGCTGATAGGAAAATGCGTAAACGGAAAGGCGGCCTTGATAAGTCGTGCAGACGAACGGTTGATTGACAGATGTCCTCCATGCCTAGAGCGGATCTACTCCAGGGCTGACCAAATTTTTTGACCCAAAGCCCGAATTC
>Ga0210059_1013980_pt1 | contig 11916 bp, 9 predicted proteins | sample Ectturendosymbi2_FD_188042 | JGI IMG/M metagenome (GOLD analysis project Ga0210059, IMG submission 188042) | Ecteinascidia turbinata endosymbiont from Florida, USA - Sample 2 (SPAdes) (version 2) | ecosystem: Host-associated > Tunicates > Ascidians > Unclassified | place: Key West, Florida... | reverse complement strand
CCGACCGTAGGAGTCGATATGTATCTTAAGCGGTCAGCCAGCAGAACATTTCCTAACGGTCAGCCAGCAACTTGGGGTCGAGCGTCAGCGGGTCGCCTGTTCGCTGTTCATTCAAGAAACACACTTTTCTTTGACAGACTTCACTGACAAAGGACGTTTTTTTTCAAACGGGTTACTACAACTGACAGGCAGTTTCAAGCCCAGGAGTAGGACTGTGTCATCCACTGAAGGTAAACTATCACGCATGCTTACAATGCGGTGTGAAGGGGGAAGGGTGGATCGACCGGTTGCAGTTTCTTTATTTCGGGCCGAGCATGTCTTCCGGCTGCACCCATTCGTCAAACTGCTCCGCTGTTAAGATCTTGAGCTCGATCGCGGTTTCCTTGAGCGTTTTCCCGTTCTTGTGGGCCGTTTTCGCTATTTTGGCGGCGGCGTCATATCTACGAAAGGCAAACAGTGCAAAAGAAAAGTGCAGTATGATGAAAAAGACGTAGATTTAAAGCGCCGAGCTGGGACTTGCAAAGCAATAAAAAGTTTCGCAAACAAAAAGGATTTGCTCTCAATCAATGAAAATGGCTTGGTTCGTATGCTGCTTAAGTCAAGTATAAATCGAGTTGGCGTACCGAACTTTTAGGATAGTGCCAGAAAGGTCGGCCTTTCTATTTTATGTCTGAGCATTGAACACGAAAGGTCGGAGGTCATGCGCACGAAAACAAGGGTGAGATAAATCATGCAAAGATTGGAGATTTCAATTTTTATACTTAGATTTCCATTTTGTATACCATTTCTTTACACCCACCCATCAGCGCCGAGCACGAGGCTGGAGAGGCCGCAAGTACCGTTTTCAAGTCTTCGGTATGACCCGACCGGGAATCGAACCCAGCCTACCAGGTTTGTTGGCGCGTGCTCCACTGTAGCACATACCTGTTAATTTTTACAGTTCAGCACAATTGCTTAAGACCTGACTCACCCGATATGAGGATTGAGGGCGGTGACGAGCATGAGCGATTCGTGGAGGAGGCTCGCGATCCGGTCGCGGTTGGCGACGATGCCGCGCGCGCAGTTCTGGGTGAACGAGACGCACGCGTCGCCGATCAAGCGTGACGATCTGAACGAGAAATGGAACCGGATCGTGCGACGGATCCGGACAAGCAAACCACACCGAACAACGCAGACGGTTGTTTCGCCAACAGTCAACGAATCTTTGAAACAGTGGCGAGTGTAACATTTACGCAAGCGATATTTTCATTCAGGACTTGTTCATCACGAGGCAAAGACGACCCTGCGTTGGGTCTTGTGGGTGAAGGAAGGACCCTCCAATGGACCAGGGTCTGTGGGTCACGCATCTCTAGTCATTCGTACAAAATTAGATGAATGCACTACTGCCCCATGGGGAAATGCGTTGCGCGGTTGGAATCGCCCAAGTCAAAAATTTTTCACAGCATCCACCTGGATTCTTAGGGCCATCGGCAGCCACGTCAACGAGAGCAGAGCTTTCATTCGACGTTACTTGCCCAACACAAAGATCGAAGAACACCAGTACAAATTAATATAGACCGAGCCCTAAACAGTCGCATTTTTATTTTACCGGAAGCCGAGGGCATGCATTGCGAGTTTAGCGCGACTTCGTTCCTTGAAAGCAAAAACTTGGTTGAACAAGATCATAGGAAAAAGGCCCGTGGAGGAGTGGATGAATCGACAGGTGTTGCGAGCGAATTAAGACACGCTTGTGATGATTCGTTGTGTGAGCCTTAGGTTCTACGGTTTGATTGCGTGCGCGCTATTTAGTTCAGAGTTGTAAGTCGGACTTAAGTTTGTCAAAATTTTTCGGGCCGATTTCGGGCTTGCATACAAAACTTTTTTATAACATTCAGAGTAACAATTTTTTTCTTCCGTGAAGTACATTTGTTGTGCTCACCGCGGTAACTTCTGTGAGTGAAGTGATTGTGACTTTTCTTCAGCCAATTATATTTGCAAACACAGCTGCATTCTTTTTTTCTCTGCTGGGATTACTCTCACACTCTTTTTGAAAAGGCGACAACGGTGAGGAAATCAGCACGCGATGGCGGTGTGTCAAAAAGATCAATCACTCACGCGATGCATAGCTTGCTTTAAAAAACAATGCCCCACAAACCGACTTTTCATGACTATAGCACTATCCTAGATAGTTACTTTTATGCGTACAGCGCCATCGCGGATAGTTTCTTTTTTTCTTGAGACAAATTACATTTCGCAGTGTTATCGTTGACTAACAAGCTGAGGTGGTTGCTATTTTCGGTGTGATAAACCGTGCACCTGCAGCTATACCCGTACGCTACGTGTTTTGATACCCCGCAGTTGCGCATATCTCTCGGTAAATTTGGCTTCGGGCCTAAATCGGGCTTCAAAAATAAATGTCGGGCTCGGACCGGGTTCGGGCTTCAAAATAAGCCCTTTTACAGCTCTGGTTTAGTTTGTACATTTTACTGACCAACCTATGATGCTGCGTTCAGGGTAATTAGTCCAGCGTGTGGCGTATCTTAGCTGTACAACTAGTGTTCCTAAAGCCTTTGTTATAACGTGTACTTGCTTTCTGAGGCACCGCAGCACTTACCTGAGGACATTGGACACTATCAGCGGCTTGAAGACGTTCAATTCGAAATGTCCGTTCGACCCTCCCACAGTGACCGCGACGTGGTTCCCCATCACTTGCGCGCATACCATGGTCAGCGCCTCACACTGCGTCGGGTTCACTTTGCCTGTTGATTCAAGAGCAATGTTCTAGAGCAAGGGGTCTCCAAACTTTTTTTTGCCAGAGGGCCAGATAAGCTATTACACAACAGGACGAGGACCGGACGTCTTACGTGATGTGATTGTTTCGGGATATGCTGCATTCTACCAAATAAACAAGTTTTTCGCAATTATCCTATTTTTCATTATTGACAGAATGTCTTTGCGGCCGGATGAAAGGGCTTCGCGGGCCAGATTTGGCCCGCTGGTCCGAACTTTTTTGCCAGAGGGTCACATAAGCTATTATACAACAGGACGAGGACCAGACATCTTACGTGATGTGATTGTTTCGGGGATATGTTGCATACTACCAAATAAACAAGTTTTTCGCAAATATCTTATTTTTCATTGTTGAAAAAATGTCTTTGCGGCCGGATGAAAGGGCTTCGCGGGCGAAATCCGGCCCGCGGGCCGCAGTTTGGACACCCCTACTCTAGACTCGAACAGTGAGACTCACTCGACGCGACAGCGTTGAAACTTTTCCGAACAACTTCGCAGCTTACGTCACGGCGTCTGGTTCAGCAACAAAGTCAAGCGAAAATATCACATAGCGTGGACTCGAAGCCACTTACCGGGCATGATGCTGCTCCCTGGCTCGTTCTCAGGCAGTGTTAACTCGCCCAAGCCACATCGCGGACCCGACGCTAAAAATCTGCAGAAAAGGAAAATGGCGGATTTCAGGGACACAACAAGCTGATATTTTCAGTGGGGGGTCGAATGATTGCAACTTGTTGTCTTACCTAACAACTAAGAAAGTTTTTAAGGCTTTCAAAATGTTTCTGAAAATTTCAGCGGAGGGAGGCAATTGCCGGTTTACCCCCGCTAGTTGCGGGCGTGGTTTACTTGCAGGCGGTATCTTCGTACCAACAGAAGAGTCTGTCTGGAAAGTTTCCCTTTTTTCAATGTTGTGTGAAGTACACGATTCTTAACACATTATTTTGTGCGATCGGACGCGAAGGAGCGTGACGCTGCTCTCGTTCATTCCGCCATGAGTCAAGCCACGTTTGCATACTTACTGCTCACTGCGTTTAGAATAAACAGAAGACGATGTTCTCCTCAAATCGTGCTTAACGATGCTTTACAACCTACAGTCTTATTTATCGTTTTTCTTTTTCTTAAGACAAGGCCCGCCTCTCGATAAATTCTTACCTGATATCGTTCGCGATCTTCATCAAGGAGCACGCAAGGGTGTTCATTGCCCCGCTAACCTCCACCAGGGCGTCGTGCGCCGCCAGAGCCTCGAACTTATTCGGCGCCGTGACGAACGGCAGACCTGCACGTAACAAACAGCGCCATGGCAACGCAGTGTTCGGAGAAGGGGGTAGAGAAATACGAGTGAGGATTTTAGTTTTGCTTGAGAAAATGTGGCAGTACCGCAACGTTTTAGGACAGCCACTGATCAGCTGTAAGTTTAGTGCCATAACGACCTCAGTTGCAAAAGCTTTTGACACTCGGCTAACTATGGACGTCGGAAGGGGGGTTGCCCCACTGGATTTTCAAATTTGATATTTTCCTATTAACATTTTAGTAGAAAGATGTTTTTTGTTTGGTTTCGAGTTGGTAAAATGAAATTTCATCACTACTGACCCCCTGGAAAAATTCCTCCAGACGCCCATATGCACCTAACCCATCCTCATGATGATTAACTGTGGATCAGGCAGACATCAAATTCAATATAAATCAGATGATAACTGACCGGTTTCTTTGGCCACTTCCTCGGCGACGCGCTCGGCGAAACCCACGCGCGTGTTCAACCCCGTGCCGACCGCCGTCCCCCCAGCAGCGAGCTGGTAGATCCGCGGCAGGCAGTTCTCGACGCGCGCGATGCCGTTGCGCAACTGCTGGACGTAGCCCGAGAACTCCTGGCCCAGAGTCAGGGGAGTGGCGTCCTGACAACGGAACAGAAGGGCGTGGTCATGACGCGTAAGTAGGGGGGTCGAAACGGAGCTGAGCCGGCGAGGAAACGAAATTGACGTCTGGCTTTGGTTACGTTTTAATAAGGTCAAAACTAAATTGGTGGAAACAAATATTGAAATGTAAAAGCTCAAACGCATGTGTTTATTACAAGTTCAGTGAGAAATATGAGTATATGAACCCAAATGACTATGGGGCGTGAATGCCCTTCCGCCGGTAGTTCCATTCACGAGTAAGTCACTTTGCCATGAATGCAAGTGAAGTTAAAAAACAGAGAAAAGGAACTATTAGCGGTTGAAACCCACTCGAATGTTCTATTAGAGAAATTTTAGAGCCCAACCGACCACAATGATAGAAGTATTTCCAAGCGCATAAGTTTACGCGAATAAACAAAAACAACCAGCGGGCTTAGGCATACAGCTGCGCTGTCAGCCAATATAAAGCGCAGGAAAGGTCGGACTACCTTCCACAAAACCAAGTGTTGCAAGCGGCGGCAGCCCAGTCCCGCTTGCACAGCATCGCAAGATGGCGCAGCAAGCAGATTTTTTTTCAACACTGTTGCCGCGAAAAATTAACTGCTTAGTCGTGTGCACCTGCGTATGCGTTCGCCCGATCTTTACGACGTCGCTGAACTCGTCGACCTTATCTTCCAGCGCCGCGAGAAGGGTTCTCACGCCGGGCAGCAAGTGGTCTTGCACAGAGCAAGCCACCGCGATGTGCATCGCTGTCGGGTAAGTGTCGTTGGAACTCTGTCGAGGACAGCCGTTGCGGTGAAGGAAGCAAAAATATTTATAAAAATTCTGCAGAGGTCACAGATAGAAGCAATCGTGGCAATTTTCGAACTTTAATTTATAAATCAACTGAAAAATAAAAAACATGAACTACACAAGAAGTAAGCGCGACTTCATTCAGTGCATCCCACCAATGCAGCCTCTTTTCGAAAACGTTTATGTTATTTTGCGACACCACTACTATCTACCAGGGCTGTGCAGCAGGAGCCCAGGCAATTTTGGATGATTGGAGCTTGAGCCGGAGCCTGAAATTTGGGTTCCACCCTAGTTCTGTGGGGCAACCAAGTTGTACAGATAATACAATGGTTTACAGTTTTCAATGGACCAAACCATTTTGAAGCAGGAGCAAAAAACTTTAGATGTGGGAGCCAGAGCTGAAGCCAAAAACTTTATATGCGTGGAGCTGGAGCCAGGGTGTAACCTGAACTTTGAGTTCCAGGTCAGCCCCACAGCCTTGCTATCTACGCTGGATGAGATAAGTATGATAAAAAAGGAGAATATAACTGTTGATCTTACAACACAACGGTAAAAAATTATCTGGCAGACGACAAAGAAACGTCATGTACCAGCTTCACACCATATTATTTGTTCACATCAAGTGATGTTGAAAATAGTACCTGGCTTTTATTTACGTGGTCGTTCGGGTGGACAGGATCTTTGCTTCCCAATTCGCCACCCATGATTTCTATCGCTCTGTTAGACAAGACCTCATTGACATTCATGTTGGACTGCGTACCGCTTCCTGTTTGCCAAATAACAAGTGGAAAATGGGCATCGTGTTCGCCACTTTTGACCTGCAATGCGAAGGTCGCAGGTATCACAGAAATACATAGAAAATAAAACGTGATGACTGTCAGGGCTCGAGGCAGCATGGAAGCGTTCGCTCTGGATGACGCCTCGCGGCAAAAGCACCATATGCTAGTGTTTATAACAGCTCTGCGGCTGCAGTTGCAGTAACGGCACGCTGCCCACACCTCTGAAAACGCAAAGCCGATACTGTTGCAACCTCGCGGCCGGCGCGGCGTTCAATGTGCAATTCACCACGAACGAGATGTGCGTGAAGAATAGCTCCCATGCGTGAGTGGCGCGAACAAGCCATAATGGAGTGATCACGGCGCGGGATCTGTACTGTTGCTTTTTGCCACAGTGCGACGGTTTGCGCACTTGCCGCTCGGGCTTTTCGATCGCAACAATACAAAAAGTTACCTCATCGGCAGCTTGTTTGATAGCCTTGGCGATCTCTTCAGACAAGCCGAAGCTTTTGTTGACTTCAGCCGCTGCTTTCTTCAGCACAGCAAATGCATGGATCACTTCGATCTAAACAGGAGTGTGAAACAACAAACAAAACTTTGCATCTTTTAACCACTTCCAGCGACAGTCAGGGTGGAAAAATTGCACTCAAATGCATTTGTAAGCCAGACAACAAGTTTGTGTGAAAAAACAAACAATACAGCCACAGAACAAATTTAAAAAGAACAACATATGAATTAATATGAACTTTGGTAATAAGTGGATTTTACAGGAGAATGATTTCTTTTTCACCCCCACCATCAGCAGTTGCTGTTTTGTTGCCATCTACAAACTGTTGTCTTAAGTTTGGAAACACATCAAAAGAGATCAAGTAGTGATTCACTGTTTTCACTAAATTACTACAGTAGTAGGTTGGTAGGTGGGGCAAGCAACTGCTTCTAAGGAATAATTATAGTGTAGGAAACAAAGTGCCAGTGTTAAAATCAATCAAACTAAGTTAAATTTTCAATCGCTCTCATTTCTTGCTTGCAAGACCTATTTTTTCCAGATTAAGTGAAAAAGCAGTAAAAAATTAGGTATATTTTTTCATTTTCACAATCTTCTAAATGTATTGTTATTCAGAACTAAACACAAATTTTGTCAGGTAGAATGAGAAAATGTTTACTTTTCGTTGCATATAACATGTAACATTATCACAACCTTTCAAATCTTCCTTTCTTGCCATTTCAAATGAACAGAACAGCTAAGTAGACAGCCATTTGTTCTGCATTAGATTAAGATTTGCATTTCTGTTCAAGGTTACTAGGTTTGTCACTAATGACCACAGATATATGCAAAACCTACGGGTACTTTTGAATTAATATCCCAGTTCTAATAAATTCAATGCTGGTTTCAAACCAGTGCATTTTCCTTGTATGTATAAAAAATGAAAATGTCAGAGTGTATCATGCACAAACTTTAAGATGAACACAAGTAGCAGTCAAACCCAGGAAGCAAATCGATACTTACAGGCATTTGTTCACTTGGGCCACCAATTTTGAAGTTCATCAATGATCTTTCTGTGTTGGCTCCATAATATCTATTACTTGGGACTTGCAACTCTCCAAAACTATCAGACTCAATTCGGAAGCCATGGTTTGACTAAAAATGAAAATTGACAAAACTGTAAATCATCAATTACCTGAAAGGTTTCTTAATATGCCAATTTAAGAAGCTAGCAGTTGAATCATTTCTGCAAAAAACATTGTTTTACTCTCATCAATGCATTACGTTAAGAAATAATGTCCACACTACTTGCAAAAAACAAGCATGTTATTATAGGCTGCATAAATATTTGCAACAGAATATAAGTGATTATTAGTGTTCAGCAAACTTTTATGATGGACTAAACCCTTCTTTCAGTCATTATTAAAGTCATTAGTTTAGCACATTTCCCAACCAGTGTTCTACAGGACAGTGCCACAAAATATTCATAATTGAGAATGGCTTTGTTGAACCTATTGTAAATGAGTAGTGTATGTGTACAACTACAATTCCATTGCTTACTAATATGTTTCAATCATCAGCTTCTTGTGTGAAAAAAGTTGGAAAGTGACATTGTGCTGCGGCCAAAACGAAATGTTAGTGACCACTGACCTAACACACTTCAAAAACAGTTTTGGATGAGACCTGAGAGCCTATCTACATAACCTGAGCCTAGCTTGATGGGAAAAGTGACCTTTTATTCTAACTATTGTACATCGCATTGTGAATGCAATTTTAACTTGACCACGATCAGCTCATTTTTACTTAAGCTAATCAAAAGCACTAACCAGGAAGATTCGCACTTGCTAAGTAACTGCCCAATACATGACCAGCACATAGTGTAGCCTAGGTATAATTATCATAGTAACAACTGAGTACTAACAAAAAAATCTTATATGCATAAGACACACAAAATCAATACCATTGCTTCTTTTGGATTATCAATCTTACTTGTACACTGCTCAATAAATGTGTAATGCTGATTAGTTTTGCTGGTTAGTGCATGGTTATTTAATCAATTTTGTGGAGATGATTTTAATTTATTTCTTCACAGGGGTCCCACACATTTTTAAAAATAATTTTCTGTACTTTTTTAATACCTCTTCAACACTAAATTTAAAAATGTTCAATTGTAAACTGCTCATCACATCTTGAAATTCCTAATCATGATACTCAATTTTGCACATTGCAAACACTGCATGAATAATGAACTGCTCTGCCTTTTGTAAAATTCTGCTCAGGTACTACAAATTTCTTTTCCATTTAGAATTTCTATACTTTTTCAATATTTAATCAGTTAATGGACATTTTCTTTGGCCAATTTCAATACTTTTCAAGGTCGTGAAAACCGATTTTGAAATATACTTTTTCAATACTTTTAATACTGTGTGGAAACCCTGCTTTCAAATTCTCGTGCAGCATGTATTAGCATATAACCTATGATATCTGCCATGCATACAAACCAGAACCGTTGCCAGGAAGTCTTCAATCATGGGCGTTGGAAGAGGGGGCAGGGCCTGGATTTTGAAATTTTTAGCAAAAAAACATTGTTTTCTTAGTTTTCAGTGGGAAAAAACAAATTGCACTACTTTTGCCTCCCCCCCCAGGAAAAATTTGGAAAAATCCGCTAGTGGCCCCCCCACTGGAAAAAAATCCTTCCGACGCCCATGTCTTTAATAAGGGGCTTTACGTTTGTGCAGGGTTTCTTAAACTTCTAAAAACTGACATTGACAAACGCTCCACAGATTTATATTGTTTCATTTTCATATTGATATTTCAATTACATTAGGGGGCTAAGCCCACCAAAAGCCCCGCCCGTGGCGACGGGACTGGTAGGAGCTGAAAATTAAAGCATAATAATGATTCTTATCAACGTAACTACTGTAATAACTTACCATCGTCCGTGACACCTGTTTTGGTATGCACCGGATTTTGCCGACGGAGTTATTTAACTTTAACCTACAACAGCCAGCAGCAGAGCGGCTTACTACGGTACGTACACCAATCATCTCTAAAATGGAAAAACGTTGAATTGTACAGGAATAGGCAATCCACAGAATACGTTCACATTGCAGCAATTCTTACTCTGTCGATGTTTATGTTATCCGCAAGCAAGTCGGTACATGATATGCTGTACCACCACGAACAACGACGAGTCGACGACCGACCTTTACTTCATGACTCAGACTCATGTTCATAATCATGTTGCTCAATCATAGAAATCATAAAATGATCTGCTGGAAAGGGTGAATGAGCGCCAGCAAACATTTTGGATGCTGGGCCACATTCGCAGTCTTATTAACGTCTGCCACCGGACTATTTTGTGTATTAAAACAAAGAACAAAGCACATAACTCTGATCACGTTTGTGTACAGTGATGGATATTTGGGAAGGCGAACGAGACGTCCCCTCTGGCCCCCTTTTTTCAGAAAAGTCGTGGTGAGTGGTGACCAGCAAGCTTATCATTTTAACTGCATACAGGAAGAACAAGTATTCCAATCTTTTCTTGATTTTTTGTTTGCCTGATCTGACAAACACCGATAACGCTACTGTATAGCCTATAACAGCTATGTCCAACCTGCGGCCCAGTCGAAGGTTTTGTGCGGCCCAGTTAAAGTTTCGCTGTAGTAATATATCCTATTTCCTGACAACATGGTCTTATTTTGAAAATCTTGAAACTGTCATTTTTTATTCAGGTGGCCTTCAGTGCCACTGTATCACGTCTGTTACCACTGCAGTTAGGATTCGAACGCTTTCTGATCAAGTTTGCTAAGATCAAGGTAAGCCGTTCTATGTGCGGCCCTCATTATATGTCATTCAGTGTGCAGCCCTGCGTAAGACAGTGTTATATATTTTAGCTCAGTAAGCCATTTGGGCTGGACATAGCTGGCCTATACTGAACAGTGTGCAGACAACTAAAAGCACTTGATTTGAGACCATTCATTTGAGACCACTTCATTTGTGACCACTTCATTTGAGACCTGTTCATTTGAGATCACATTCACAAGAGACTTTTTCATTTGAGACCACATTTGTTTTAGATCACATTCAATTTAGATCACATTCATTTTACACCAGGTAAGAATGAGATGAGAATGATGCTGTATTGAATGATGCAGGCAAGAATGATGTTGTATTGATTTACTATGAATCACCTAGTATATTTGTACACAAAATTCATCAAAATATTATATTCACAAGTAACAGGCGCTACAGCATCGGTGATGGAGTCTCGAGACCCATTGTTGCGAGTCTCGGTCTCGAAGGTTTCAGGTCTCGTCTCGGTCTCGAAGGCCACAGGTCTCGAGTCTTTGAATATTGCAAAGAAATTGTTAAGTAAAACGTCCATATTTCAACAGTATTTTGTTTGTTGTATTTGCAGGTAAGAAAAAACGAAAACAGGTCGGAATAATGCCGGAAATTTGAAAAAAATCAACTTAGAAGCGATGGCCACATTAACAAAAAAATTCGGCAAAATGCACAAATTTTGAAGTGTCGAGTCTCGGTCTCGAATTTCAAGTCACAAGTCTTGGTCTCGAGTTTTTTAACAGGTCTTGGTCTCGAAGGTTACGGTCTCGACAACATCACTGTTACAGCAATATGCAGAGACCACAGGCCCGTAGCCACGGGGGGTATTCGGGGTCAGTGCCCGCAATTTTTTTGTTCCCCCCGAAATGATTCAAACTTGAAAAATTAAAAATTTTGCAAATGCTTGTTTTCAATCTGTTTGATCGTTACGCCAACTCGCAACATCACCGCACGTTGCGTTAAAAGGTAACTTCATTGTTACAAAATAAATTGTATTAAGGAATGTCCACACTGGTAACAATTTCGATTTGTGACGTCACAGTCACTGGAGACAGTCTTTCGAAACCGTTTCTGCAGCAGGGATCCCACTTTTGGGGAATTTGTCCCTAGATTGGGAATTTCCGCAACGTTTGGGTAAAAAGTTGGGTAAAAAGTTGGGGATTTTTGAGGGAAATTGCATTTTGTGAGATAAAATTGGGAACAGTCAGTGTGGTGACGCATTTCCATCAAATATGGTAATCAGACTGTGATTCAAATTTCAATTCCAGGATCTTGTCTATCTGTTGTATTGTATCTAAATTAGTCTACTCTCTGCGGTCAGATGCAACCGAACCAGGTCTTGGGTATAGTGTTGCTGAAA
>Ga0210059_1013979_pt1 | contig 11917 bp, 10 predicted proteins | sample Ectturendosymbi2_FD_188042 | JGI IMG/M metagenome (GOLD analysis project Ga0210059, IMG submission 188042) | Ecteinascidia turbinata endosymbiont from Florida, USA - Sample 2 (SPAdes) (version 2) | ecosystem: Host-associated > Tunicates > Ascidians > Unclassified | place: Key West, Florida... | reverse complement strand
CTTTTCAGCATATCTGGATCAAAAATTATGCCACACAAACCAAAAAGTGGTCAAACTTTCTACCCCTACAAAAGGAAACCAGGGGTTGATTAACATCCCCTTTGTATATGGCCATAACGCGTCGTTAGAACAGGCTAGAGAGCTGTTCAAGCCCTCAAAAGACTCGTGAAGACTTGTAGTTTAGACTGCAAAAAAACATTTTTAGCTTGAGATCTCGGGTTTTTTGTTGATGTTTACTAAATAAGAGGATGTTTATGCATATTTTGTTTACATTTGGATGATGACGTCATATCCTGTGAGTCGAACAATCCATCAGATTTTGTGGCTCAAAGTTTTTTTGGATTCTAGGCTACAATACGAGCCTTTAGAGGGTTTGATGGACTTTCTAGCATTACTGGTTAAAAGTTATGGCAAAACAAGCAAAAAATAATTAGGGGAATCCCCTCTAATTCTCTAGGGAATCTTTACAAGATTAGGGGTCTTTCGGCCATAACTTGGGGACCAGATACGTCAGGAAGTCGATCTAGGCCCCTAAAGCTTCATATTCCAACCTAGAATCCAACCAAACTTTGAGCCACTATTTTGGCTCATTGTCCGGGTGATGACGTCCTAAAGGAATAACCAAAACATAGCAAAACTTACCCTTTTTTTAGTGCAAACTACAAGGCTTCACGAGTCTTTCTCGAGCGTCGCGATTAGCTCTCGATCGACAGCTCGCGGCAGTTTTACTCTGGGAAAAGTGCCGTCAGTGGGAGACTCATGCTTTTTCTGCAGTTTTTGGAATTTTGAGTACAACGGGGCTTTTGGGCCATAACTTTTGTTCTAGACATGCTAGAAGGTCAATCAAGGGCTCTATAGACGTGGATGTTCATCTAGTTTCTAAACAAATTTTGAGCCATAAAAAATGGCTCATTGGATTAGCGCCCAGGGCCAGTTAAAGTGGGTCAAATATTAAAAAACCAGCCTTCTTTGTAACGTCACCAAGAGAAAACTCCCCACCCAAATCAAACAACGTTTTTTTTAATCGAAACTAGAAGACTTGTTGAATCCGCAGATGGTTTGAACAGCTCTGTAGCTATAGTAGCTGGCGAGTTATAGCTTTTAATACGTTTAAAATCCGCGACATCATTATGGCGGACGCGGGACTTAAAGGGTATTCAATCAAGGCAGCCGGCTTATGGCAATGGACGACAACGCAAACGCGCTTTACCGCATGTTCTGACATGACGTCACATCAATGACTCAGAAAAAAAACGGAAAAATCAGAGCTTGCCCGATTTCTCATGTTTGGAAGCGTATAACTTGGCCATTTTAGCTCGCTGTGCGGAAAAATTTCACAAGTATGGTCATGGAAGCATATTTTATCAAATTCTACCAAAAAATCGCATTTGATGATTTTCGTGTCAGCTGACCTTTAAGATAACCTACTAACAGAACCGTAGCTACCTGTTAAGCGACCCGAGGTTATACAGCGGAATCCTTAAATTTGTGCGTTCCTCATTCAGCACATTGAGCCATATTTCAATCAGATTAATTTTAGACTGTTATTACCGTAAAAACTGTAGCAGAATAGGCTAGAAAAGACTAGCCTACGTTTAAAACAGGCTAAGTGAACAGTTCTGAGCCTCTGTTATGTTTTTTAGGAACTGGTGCGTTTGTGCTGTAGGCCTACTTTGCACATTGCAGTACATAAGAAAAACGTCAAGTTCGATCAAAATACCCTGGAGATGTTTTCCTATTCATTCACTTTGATACTGAGATTAGCAGTATTTTATTGACGAAGCCAATAAGAATCTGTCATAACTGAATCATTTTCACAGAATATTACTTTTTGTTTCAGAGAAGGCCTAATATACTGATTAAGCTTTATTTTACCCTGTATGTCGGCCGAACCAAAACGTAGAAGGACTGCTAGTTCCTTCAAAACAGATTGGTTGGATGAAACAGTGATGGCAGCAACACCCACATCTCATGATGATCAACGTGTATATTTACGTGATGTATTTGTATATGATGAAAATGAAGGTGTCACATCTCTTTGCTGTAATGATGCTATGGTTTCCGGAGAATTTCAAGTGGAAAAAAAGTGGTGCAATGACGTATGGAAGCTTGACTTCTTGAAACGGCATTCGAAAAGTAAGACCCACTTATATGGTGTACAAAAACTCAGAAACAAGAATCCTTCATTACCAGCCCGTGGAATATTAAAAATGCTAAGTGAAACCCCAGAGGAACGTAAGCGAAAGCGTGCATGCAAGGAAGATGTTGTAATTCTTATTGACAACGTTCTATTGGCAATAAAGATGAACATTTCTTTACTTTCTGTGCAAGATATCAACAACCACATGGCTAAGTATGTTCGAATACCTGAAAATTGGTGAAGCAAAAATTACGCATTTCAATTTTTGGAACTTATCAATGTTGTTATTAGCCAGGAAATAATGGAAGAAATAGCTTCCGCCAATTTTCACACTCTAACTATTGATGAAAGTACAGATATATCTGTAAGCAAATGTTTGATTTTATATTTTGAGTACAGAGTTTCTTTTGAATATAAAACTAGATTTGGGGGAATCATACAACTAAAGCCATGTGAAGCTTCATCTGTTGTCACTGCAATTGATGCGTTTTACCAAAAATATAGGCTGGAACTGAATAAAATGGTTATGTTTACATTTGATGGTGCAGCAGTAATGCTAGGTAGAAGAAATGGTGTAGCGGTGAAACTCAAGGAACGTATACCACATTTAGTACAACAGCATTGTTTTGCACATCGGGATAATTTGGGCACAACTGACACATGGAAAGAAGTGAAGGCAAGATATCGAAACGTTGATGCGAACTATTTATTCTATGTTTTCTCGTTCTACAACCAACCGCTGTAAATTTCAAGATGTTGCTGCAGCTTGTCAAAACGAGGTGATTGCTTTTAGGCCATTGAAGTTTGATGGTTGTCACGTCACTTTGCTCTGCAGGCCATTATTAAAAATTATGATAGCTTGATTGCATATTTTGAAGAGATTAAATCTAATGACCCAATTTCTAAATATTGTTTTAAGAAAGTAAAAAATAATCAAGTTCATATAGCTTTCCAAGTTTTAAATGATGTTTTTGAGGAATTAACTGCTTTGTGCAAAATTTACCAAAGACAAGGATTGACACCTATTGATGCACAGAATTTGCACATGCAAAAAACTACGGCAGAAGTATTTTGGTGACACGAGATTTTGGGGTGGAATGATTTCCAGAAGGAGAAGTGCAAGCCTGGGTAGCATTCGATTGTGCTGCATTGAAATCCCCTTGCTATGCTTTTGGCATCACCCAAATGGAAGATCTGTGGTCTAAATATCAGTCTGTTTTGCCAGAATTAAATAGAACTATTGTACAATACACAGATTTTAAATATGCAATAGCTGAAAAAATTGAGGCTGAAGTTGTTAGCACTTTTGCTGATTTGATAAGCTTTGTTTTTCAGCATGAACAGTTTAGAGATTTGGCAAAGCTCGTAGATATCGGTGGGACTTTCCTTGCATCCAGCGTTGAATGTGAGCGCGGATTTAGTTTGATGAATTCCATCAAAACCAAGCTAAGGAACAGGGTGAGAGAAGGGCATTTAGACATGATACTGAGGGTCAAGTCTTATCAACGAGATGGATGTGTTATTGACTAGGCGAAGGTTTATGAAGAATGGGCCAGCAACAAGCATAGACGTGAAAAAGTTGTTCAAAAGCAGTGATAAAATACTGTAAAACATTGGTTCTGGACCTTTTTAGCCCATCGCCCACTGACATCTCATCGAAACCTTTATCGTCCCCTTGCCGCCAAAACAATTGTTCAAAGTCATTATCTTACCCCAGAAACGTAAGGAGACTCTCATTACTAAAATGATACATTTTGCTTTTTTCAAAAATATACAGTACTTCTTTACAACTGATTAATGAAAGTTTCGCCCTTGAACTGAGGTTTCCCACATTTAACAATTGGAAACGATATTTTGTAGGCTGTTTTAAGACATGTGATCGAGCTAACTTTGCTTTTGCAAAACATTGCGCCAATTGTATTTCGTTTTCTTGTTGTTCTTTTTTCACACCTTTATTTAAATTCAAATAAAACCATTTGTTACAAAAACAATCTCATTTTATATTTTCCAGACACGCGATGGGCTCATGTTTTTGTTTGCACTGCACTGATGATGATAACAGGAGTTATCGAAACGTTTGCACTATGTCATTTGTATTGCTTTCTTTGGCCGTGATTTGCATTATAAGGCTGTTCATTGTTATCTACTGATAATATATACAGCCTTCAGTACAGCCTTCAGTACAGCCTTCAGTACAGCCATTACTATCTATAAAACAACACTACAAAACAACTTATTGAATAACCAAATTTGCTTAATAAGCCTACTTATCAGGTAAGAATGCTGAAATTTCTTCATGGGTTGTTGCACAAGTATTAGTCATTTCTAAAAAAGTGCGCACACATCAAAATTTCTGCACACACAGACTACAAAAAATTAGAGAGAAGATTGCCTGTACCCTCCCAAAATTGTGTCAATGGAGATGTTTCAACAAATAATCAGAGATATCGTCCCGAAAATGGGCATTAAATCAATGGCACCACAAATCGCATCGTCTGAACCTTCCCCCCAGACTACTTGCATGACCAATAAACCTTTATGGAAATTCGTGATCGCGTTTCATCAGTGAGTTATATCTAAATGTTTACCAACAGCAACACAAACATCAAAAGAGGCTTGACTTGGGATTAAGAGCACTTTGTGAATGCCATATGCTGCTTGTTTCATGTCAAAAACGTTATATTGGTATTTTCTGTTCAAGTAACTTTTGCAACCAGCCATGTGGCTGCGCATGGTGTTTGGGCCTTTTTGGGGCCTAAAACAAAACAAATTTGGGCATTTCAGGAAAGAAAACAAATCCTTCAAAGATGATGCTTTGTCTTCAGCTGTTACTCGATGGAGCGTGACGTGATGAAATGAAAGCAACGTCATCAGAAAAATATCATGAACAACCAAAGGTAAGTTCGTTTGAATTTCTATTTACTTGGAAATATGGAAATAGTAATGAAAGTTTTAAGCAAATTGAAGAAGTTTCCGATGATGATTTTTGTTATTATCTCACGGATGATAAAAATTGCTGCTTTTGCAAGAAATGAAAATTTTTATCGCAAACTTTTTCTAAAAATAAACAATTATAAGTCATGGTTGATTGACTTCTTTCAAACTATTTCAAATGTTTGCACAGCTTGACAAGAAAGTTTTCAAAAGACAGACATGCGCTGAAGTTAATCGCAGCAAAAATCAGCGAAAAATCTGAATTCACGTAAAAAAATAGTTTTTATAAAAAAGTTGTTGCTTTTATCATAAAATTATTGCATCTTTTTGCATGTTTCTGATATTTTTGAAAGGAAATATTTCAAGCGAAGAAAATTCACGCACGAGATATTTTCAAACTAACTTTTACTGAATCAAGTAAGTTTCTGTATGTCTGTAACAGAAAAGTTAAAATTTCTACTCTTTGTTACATCACAATACATCCCTTATCTATCCTCCTCCTTTCGTCCCACACTTCGCGTTCCTTCATCGCTTCCTTCGCAGCTACGTCATCATTGACCAATTTTGCACTCCAAGCGATGCAATCGAGAACCCGCCTTATCCCCCTGCACTTATCTTTCTCACTCACTGATGTCATTTCCGACATTTGGTTTTTGACGTCATGCATGAGCGGGATCACGTGACGTCAAGTTTGATCTTGCTCTCGTTCACTCCTGTCCTCCACCCCCCAAAACCAGCGTCACCAACACACTCACTCCTCCCCTCCAAATCTCCCTTCTTCCTAAACAGAAAAGCTGCTGCGAAATAAACAGGAATAGATTCTTCGAAGCACCAAGCGTTTATCACCAGATCAAGAGTAAATCTCTCCAACTCCCTTCCTGTTGTGTTAATCCCATTTGTGATCAACTAATTTATTTCTTTGTTTGTTTTCTTTGCTTCGTCAAATTTCCTGGTTGCTAAGCAACTCTTATATTTTTGCAACAAACTTGGAACTTGGCTCAGCTTCGGCACTGAACGCGAAGTTTCTGAAAAATTGCAATGAAAACAGTAAATGTGTAATATACACAGAACAATTTGTATAGCATTGCAGTAAATTTAAGTGTGAAATTAGGTTTTTAGGTTCTTTTGACTTTTTGTGAAAAACTAAAATAATTCCTCGTTTTTTGACTGGGAAGAGGAATCCCCTACTTATAAACTATTCAAACTACATTTTTCAAGATTCTATTTGAATAAGAGCTGATGATGCCTACATCGCAGGCGAAATATGTACTCTGTAGGATCTCAAAATGTCTGATTCTTTGCTGAGAAAGGACTTCTTTCCATAGACAGTCTACATTTTTCAAAATGTCATGTTTTGATTTTGAGGTAAGTCAAGTGCAGGTGGTTTATTTTGAAGTAAACTTTTGTAAGGTTCGCAGTAGATGTTTTAAAAGATTACTTTCAATGATTTTTATGGATTTTATGATGATTTTGCTGCTTTTTCCTAAAACTATGTTTGATTTGTATATTAATCGTGTCTGCTACGTCACAGCCTTCGTTTTTTTCATCTAAACACCTCAGGCAGTACTTCAATGCTAGCAACTGATGCCTTGAGCTGCTGGAAACCAGTTGGATTTTTTATAAGAGTCTTTTTTAGGGTGCTCGGGGCCTCCGTTACTAGCATTTTGTGCTTCTCTCTGACAACAAATCAATATGTTTGATCGTGGTAAGTTTGCGAAGTAACAAAATATATTTTGCGTGTATTTTTCTTCTTGATCATATGTACTCCTAATAAAGGTCCAATGTTCATTTGCGACACAATCTAACATTTCTTGTACATTTTGTTTCAAAAGACTGAAGTTCTTCACTGTATATCTGAAGACAGCGAATAAAATCATCAACTTGTTGTCAACGAACTGTTTTCATCGCGCACATACTTGAATAAAATATGGGAGATGGTTGATTTTATATTTATGACTTCCTTGTGTGAACGCCTGGATGAATTTTTTTCACGACACCCAGTTTGGCAACAGTGAACTGAAGCTAAACTAAGTTTTGTTCAAATAGTTAAACTTGATAGTTTAAATTATTTAACCATTGTGTGAACCCAGTCAGACCAGCATCGTGCATCATCTCCCAGGCGAGACTTGATCATGTAATCGCAGAATAAAAACATGAATTGCTGTTCAAAAACAAAAAGTTGTCAATACAGGGATAGAAAAACTTATTGTCGTTTGAAACAATTTGTGCCTCACAATTAGTTTTACGGGACGTTGTTACTTACTGTTTACCCTACAAAGCCAGGGCGTCTTTGGCCCGCTTGATTGTACCCGGCTTTCTCTCACGTCAGGGAACTAACCAAAAAAGCGTTGCCCATCTTTAAAAAAATTCGCCCATTTCCAAGGATTTTGAAATAATTTCGCTGTTTCACGAAATCATGGACCATTCTCAATACTGTTAACCTCAGCTTTTTCAGTGCACGATGACCAGTATGTCTTTAGTAGGTTTTGGGGTCTATTTTTAGGGAACCCTTCCGTTTCCATCAGTTTTTAATTCAAGTACCACAAATTAAACAACGAGTCACGGATTGCTGACCATTGTAATGTGTAATTGTTGGAAATTAACTCCTGAGGGAAGATAAACAGATGGAGTGTGAAAGAAAACTTTCACTTCTTGGAAAAATGTAAACGCTTATCGAACGTAGTAGGCCTACAGCTGAAAATTGTCGCGAAATCATCGCAAACTGCAGCGACCATAAATGACTAGCTGTTAACACTACGAGACATCGTCATAAACAGCGCTAAATTTTGCAAACACAATTTTGACAAGATTTTACTTGAAATGTGGACATTCCTTGACTTATGTTTGCTGCAAATGAGTATAATGCTTTTCAATGAAAGGCCTTTGCTGCCTAAAATTGAAATTATCTGGTCTATTCGAGAGATCAAGTCAGCCATTTGTGTGTGACAAGCAGCCTAATTTGGAAGACTGTACTAGCCATCTAACTTTAGACCAAAATGACATTTCTACTGATTCAAAAATGAATATTTTCTTGAAACCCGGAAAACACTGTGTGTCGTAGCCTAATCGAAGAAGAAAAATACTTCAATATACTTTATTTCCCACTCAAGGGTCTCACCAACGGTCTGCAATGTTCGTCTGCTTTCTCGGCTTTGTGGGTATCTCAGCTACTTTTGTGGTAAACATCACAGTCACGGATGCGGCAAGTGACAGACTGCCAAATCTGCATTATGCTGTGACGCAACAGTGGTTTGTTGCGCTGGAATTTAATGCAGTTTTTTATGGGATAGTTTTTGTGTGGGGGGTAATCACCTTGCCACAATTCTCTTACAGCTTCAACAAATATGAATAGAACACGACGTCATTTGATTAAAAATTATGCTTTTTCCTTGGTTAAAAATATTTGCTAACATTTGGCGTTATCAATGCTCTACATTTCAACATCGGGGAAAAAATTACTAAATAATGAACCAAAACAAGTTCTATCAAATAAAGTTATTTCTTATCTGCAGAAAACGCTTTACAGACAAAACATAAAAAAATATTTTTTAAACCAAAAAATAGAGATTGCTTTAAACAGAAAGTGCCTCCCAGCTACAATCAAATCACGCAGCAAAGTTGAACGCTCCTTGCAAGAGATATCTTCGTTAGTATTAAATGCAGGCGGATAGTGGGGCGGGAACGCGTGGGAACAACGTTCCCACACAATTTTCACATTGTGCTTTAAAATGAGTCGGGAGCTGTTTCAAAATGGCTATTTTTTGCATGCGTTTCTATTTTTTTTGTTAGCACCACATCCCTGCTTCAATGTGTTCAAGAAATCAATTTCAGACAAGCTGCTTCTGTAAATTTTCACAGTAACAACTCAAAAACTTTTTACGCAAGCATTTGCTTATCTTTTCAAGTAATTAGTCACAACAAAGGGACTAGTTATTTTAATACAGATATGTGCAATTTTTTAATTGAAAAAGTAGGGCCCAGGTGGCTGATTTCTCGAAAGTTTACCTTGAACTTTGCTTATTCTTTTCAATTTGATTCCCTTATTTGTTGCTGCGGCATAGACTTCGCAAAACTGTTGGTGCCTACCTAGTTGATGGCGAAAAAAGTGCTATGTTAAGGTCATAGTTTGTGATTGTTGGCTGTGAAAAATTGCCTTCGTTACGCAAAAGTTGCTATTGCAGTTAATCCATGATTGCTGATGCCAAACAACAGCCTGTTTAAACTGGGAATTCTAAACCGTCTGTCTTTCTAAATAACTTAACACAAAAGTTGGTTTCTCGTGTATAGCACTACGCGTACGCGGTGTTTACAAGTTTCCTCTTCAAAATTATTTGTCCAAATCCAAATACTGCAAATATTTCCTGCAGCAGTAATTTGCTGCACCTATATTTTCTACACAAAAGTTGGAAAGGTTCACTAAAACAATTTGCTGAATACGGTATTCCAGGATGTTAAATTAGGAGTCTACGTATATTTATTCGTATCGTTTTTGAGAACAAATTTCAACCTCAGGACACACAGCTGCGAATTACTGTATGAGTTAGTAACATTAACATACGAGAATAAATTCTGTTTAGAGGTTTGGATCGATATTTTTATGTAGCCTTTACTTTTTTCTGAGTTCATTCGTAGCTTCTTTGTTGCTTAAATCAAGGATAACTGAAAAATATTTGTGACAAGCGAAAACATAATTTAGCATAGTTAAAAACTAGGTTTCCTGTGTGTATTCGAGGAATCATCCGAATGTGCTCTGATTTCATCTTTTTGCGTTGATTCAAACTTGCACATATCTATGTTACACCAACATTTAGAAAAATCAACCAACACTGATTTAGCGTGAAAAAAGTCGCTCCTTCAAACACATACTTATACGAACGAGGTTATGTGAACTTACGACTGCATGATTTTCAAAATAACTTTTTCACAATACAATGTTTTCATTGCAAGTAGTTAGGGAAGAGGTTTTCACATCTTGTTAGGGACTTTGATAGGTGGCGAACCTGTACTGTCATCACCCGGGTTGTCAGCATGAGGGTACAACTTGCACCCCCTCGGACGGGATCAGCGCGGCGACCCTTCAGAAACCTTACAAGCCTTGACTTGTCATCCAGCAGTTGTGATTTTGTCGTACTGTCAGCAACCTTATGAGGTTGTCATTTGCCTAACTCTACCAACCAACCCTGGACAGTCAGCATGCGGGGGTAACTTGCACACCCCCTGGGTCGCAGTTGTCGCGGTGGGTCTGCAGAAATGCTACAAGCCTTGGGCTGTCACCTAGCGGTTATGGTTTTGTACGTCGTACTGTCGCTAGACGTTTTTGAGTCTGTCAGCATTTGCCTAAGTCTTCCAAGAAGACTTGGCCGGTCAGCATGCGGGGTTAACTTGCACCCCCTGGGACGCAGTGGTCGCGGCGTTCATGCAGAGATGTTACAAACCTTGGGCTATCACCCAGCGGTTATTGTTGTGTACGTCGTACTGTCGCTAGACGTTTTGAGTCTTCAAGCAAAAAAGGTTAAGTAGCCTCGAGGTAATGGAGTTGGAAATAAATAGACGTATTCTTTATCGCATAATTCATTTCGCGTCGGAAACCTGTAAGTAATGGCAAACTCCAGTCAGCTTTCAAATGCAGAGCTGCTCAATTGTGATTCACCAGTTCGCCCTGACTTGAGAAACTTGGCATCTCGCTTTGAAACTTTCAACAATTGGCCACATGAAAATCCATCACCTGAGAAACTCCCCGAAGCTGGATTGTACTTTTGTGGTGAAAGGGACAAAACCAAATGTTTTTATTGCGATGGTGGTCTTCATAACTGGAGCTCTTCTGACGATCCGTGGCATGACCATGCGAGATGGTATCCGACTTGTACATTTCTTCTTCGATGCAAAGGGGTGGATTATGTTCATTCTGTAAATAATGAAAATCCTCATCAGTTTTGGTCTCTGTCTAGAAAGTTACAACTTCCAATTCCAGCGGGAGTTCTCTTGACAAGGTTCGTACTGCTTTGTATTTGTTGCTGGATGTTAGTTCTGGTTTAACCTTACCTATCATTTTGTGTGCAATGCAGCGTCTCAGGATTCTGTCTACGCGTCTGAAAAAAGAGTTGAAGTGAAACACCAAGACTCACAGTCTTCTTTATTGCGCAAGATCTGTTATGATCAAGAAATGAACGCTTTATTTTCACCTTGCAGACACATTTGCGCTTGCTTACACTGTGCTGCTCGAGTCGATAAATGACCGATTTGTCGTGTGCCTGTACATAAAGTGAAAAAGGTGATCTTGTCGTAATCATTCATGTCAGTTATCGATCATTTTTTTAACAATGGGCGTACGTTTCGCACATCCGTTTACTTGTGTTGTATCTGCTCCAACAGGTAGTGGAAAAACTGAGTTTGTTGCAAAGTTAATTGAAAATATTTCTGACATGATGATTCCTGCACCCGAGAAAATTGTATGGTGTTACGGAGAATGGCAGAAACGCTTTGAAAAAATCCGAGATGTTGCGTTCATTGAGGTTCTTCCGCCGAAAGATACTTTTGACGGGCGAGAAAAAGGGTTGGTGATAATTGACGATCTCATGAATGAAACCAACCGAAGCGTGACAGATCTTTTCACAAAAGGGAGTCATAATAGAAATATAAGTGTGATATACATTGTACAAAACCTGTTTAACAAAGGAAAAGAGCATAGAACCATAAGTTTAAATTCCCATTACATCGTTGTCTTTAAAAACCCACTTGATTCGTTTCAGATCATTCATTTGGCAAAACAAGCCTACCCCTCTCGACCGAAAATCGCTCAACAAGCTTTTGCTGATGCAACATCTGATCACTACGGTTATTTGC
>Ga0210059_1013977_pt1 | contig 11918 bp, 7 predicted proteins | sample Ectturendosymbi2_FD_188042 | JGI IMG/M metagenome (GOLD analysis project Ga0210059, IMG submission 188042) | Ecteinascidia turbinata endosymbiont from Florida, USA - Sample 2 (SPAdes) (version 2) | ecosystem: Host-associated > Tunicates > Ascidians > Unclassified | place: Key West, Florida... | reverse complement strand
CCCCCCCCCTTACATTTGCAATTACAAATTTCCATCCTAGACAAAAATTTCATCTGTTTCATAGATTTGATTTGTGCACGTTGTGGCAAGGCCAACGATCTATTCGTAAAACGTCGAAAATACTGCACACATTGCTAAGCAAAAATTAAGCAGCAAAGTGTTTTCTACTTTTTTGAAGACCGAAACGAATGAATTACGTTGTGCGAATGCTGGCAATGACTGATTGCGGTTATAGTCCTGTGTATGGATTTACCGTAGTGGTCACTTTGCAATATTGAAGCAAAAACAAATGATAGGAACTTTTTCAAGAAACTGTTGCAACTACCGAATGGTTACAAGTCAGTGACACTCAACGAAAACACACTGGTCTGCAAATAAAGCAAAACATCCTACTACAGAAAACAAACGAATCACTGAAATTATTGGGTCACATGAAATAATTTCCGAATTGAAGTCAAGCAAGATAAACACATACAATTCAACAATAGACTAGCTGACTTCTCGTAATTTCAAGAACCGCTTTCTGCTGGTTGGATACCACCACTCAGGCCCGTAACCAGCTTGAGACATTAGGAGGGGCGAAGAGTTTTCTGCGAGGGGCCCAAAGTTTTTGAACTATGTCCAATAGTTTTAAACTATGTCCAACACATTTTTCCAAGGGGGGAGAAAATGTTTCTAGGGGGGCTTCGCCCCTCTGCTTACGGGCCTGCCACCACTGGTACCACTGGTTCCGTATCTGTTGAAAACGAAAGTAGTAACGTCTTAAGCCAAGCTTGCCCCCACCCAAATATTTGCTTAGCTTCATGCATTTTCTCATGGAGAGGAAAAATGTTAAGTTATGATGTAAACTGGCATTCCATTACAAGTGCAACTTTTTTCTGGAATTATTATTTCACTTATATCCAGATTATCTTTATCTTGCCACTCTGCACTTTTCACATTCTCCGCATTTGCGATGATTACCATCATTTCCCGCTGACGACGCGCAGCCACTAAGAATTTCAGACACATGTTACTTCTGCATTTTGATGAAATCAAATAGTCATCTGCAAGTAGCGCACAACCTTTCTCTGGGACCCCTGAGCGGGAATAGGGCATGCAGGACTTCAAAAAACTTGAGGGCAATGAAAACTTACAAAAAAATAAACATGCATGTTTTTCCCAAAACATTTGTTGTAGTAATGATGCACAATTGTAAAGCTTTATTTTTAATGGCGTCCGTTCAAAACAGACCATTCATAACAGACCACTCAAAACAGACCACGTTCATAACAGGCCCATTCATAACAGACCCGTTCATAATAGACTACGTTTATAACAGACCACGTTCATAACAGACCCATCCATAACAGACCCGTTCATAACAGACCACAATCATAACAGACTCTGTTCGTACCTAGGGTCAGACGGGGCAAAGAGTGTTAGGCAAAGTGGTTTGGACTTTTAGCGTCCACACTGCAATAGACATTAAGAAGGGGTCCGTTATCAACGTAGTCCGTTACGAACGGGTCTATTATGAACGGGTCTGTTTTGAATGGGAACCATTTTGAAATATTGTTATGTTTTTATGAGTCACGGGTTTCAAAGTGTTTACTGTAATTGGGTTCAGGGCAAAAGCCCCTCATACTGAAGGTGGTGGTGGCAATTGCATATGTTACAACAATTTTGACCTCAAAAATAAAAATGTGAATTATAGGAAATGATTCTGAAGTTTTCAGGATGAGTGGAAAGCTTAATTAATAATGCACCTCCAGATAGAGATGGAAAAAAAGATGAAGCCTGCTTTTAACTTAAGGTAATCCAGAGCTAGCCTATATTGATTTGCCAGAAATTGAGAATAAAATTGTGGAATGCTTGCCACCACTTGAACCACTTTGCAAAAAACAAACAACACTTCAAGCAGTGGCGTACCTCGGGTTTTCCGGGCCTGGGGACAAACTCAGTTTAAGCGCTCCCATCCAGCCCGATCCAGGCAGCATAAAATAAAAGAAACACTGCAACCTGATGCTTTATCGCAATTATTTAATTCCAAGGACAAAGTTTTCTTTCTTTTGCTGCTGAAAACGTATCGATTATATTGTCAAAAAGCTGATAAGATTTAAATGAGTCACATATTTTAACCTAGAAAATATGTAATGCCAGTGACTCTCTGTAAGAAATTTTGCTAGCAATTTTGTGATCTGAATTTCGATTATAATGTCTGTGAAGATGCTCAGTTTATGGGTGGAATTAGATAAAACACAGATAGCAGCCGAAGCAGCGGTAGGGCAGGGGTCACTAAAAGTATTGAGGGAAATGCAAACATACAAAAAACACAAAATTCTTCACCAATATGTTTGCTTCTGTTCAGCAATAATGTTGACCTCAAAAATAATAACAGAGAGTGTAGAAAACCATTCTGAATGTTGTGGGTGCATGAATCCTCTTCTTCTTGTCCCAAAACTCTATTTTTTAGGGTCGTAGGGGCGCCACCGAGGACGGATGCATCAGTTGAGTCCACAATTCACGGTTGTGTGCGACTGCCTGAGTTTCTGCACAAGTTTTCTTTGTCCACCCTGTGATGTTATCAGCCCATTTTTTCTTCTGTCCTCCGCGTTTTCTTTTTACCTGAACCGTTCCTTGAAAAATAGTGTTGGAGAGTCCATTGGACCTTATAATATGTCCATACCATCTTCGTTTTCTTTTTTTCACTATGGCAAGTAAATCTTCGAGGTGGTGAACATGTTGGGTGATGGTGCGTCGCACTTCCTCGTTGGTGATATGAGTATTGTAAGGGATGCCGAGCACTCTTCTGAGACATCTCAATTCCGTTGTTTGGATTCTTCTTTGACTTTCTGCAGTTAGTGTCCAGGATTCACAACCATATAGAAAGATGGAGTATATCAAAGCATATAGGAGTTTCACCTTAGTTTGGAGAGAGATGTTTTGGTCTTTTCAGATGGATTTTACTTTTCCCATTGCCACGTGAATAGCTGCATGCGTGAATAGCTGCAATAAATTTGTTTCAACTACATCATGTTAACCATGAAATTCCCTATGATACTGTGATGAAAAGTAGCTCTGCCCCCGTTGCCTCCCTTTTGAAAGAACAGGGGAAGCAATGCCCCCACTCTCCACGCGTCCCTGAGAGTAACTGAAAAGTGCACAATTATAACTAATATACTTAACGCTGTTGCTCATTTGCAATTATAAGTAGGGCAACCAAAGTCAATAAAGTCAAAAATTTTCTGCCATTTCTAAAGTTTCTGAAACGTCCACGAACCAAATTTCACGCTCATACCATGAGGGAATCCCAAGTTATTAGGTCAAAAAAGTCAAAATTTATCTTTAAGTCAAAATTTATCTTTTGGTCAAAATTTTCTTGCAGCACAGTTTTTCTATCGATATTTTATTGAAACTACAGCAACAGATATTGATATGCTTTTGCAAGTTTAGTGGCAATTCTATAACAATAATGGGTTTGTTGCGATTTCTGAACTAATAATGTTGTTTGCCCACTACTGGGTAATTGAATATTATGTAGGATAGGCGTGGTAGACGAGAAATATGGTCTTACAGTACTTGTTTTGGGAAATGTTCAATCAATTATACATATAGTGCTTCAGCTTTATGACGTTCTCAAGTTTGACTCTACTGTAGTTATTAATGTACTTATCAATATATCATCCCCAAAGTTAAACAACCAAATTTTTACAATTTCGAAGCTTAGAGTGCATAAATATGCTTCTGGGTTAACCTCAACATCTAAGGCTGAGTTATCTTGCAGTTGTAAATGCAGAAAATTTATAGGTCAAAATAAAGTCAAAATTTGTAAATTATGAAGTCAAAATTTTAAGTTTTTAGGTCAAAAAATTGGTTGCCCTATTTATAAGTTCGCAAAATTAGTCAGGATTTATTTGAACATCTCACAAATAAAAATAATCATAATTACCTTCAGAATCACATCAATCCATTTCAATATGAAGTTTGTCAAACCATCAAAGATCAAAGAATTTCCTGAACATCAGATATGTTGTCGTGACAACATACCATTAAGGTTTATCGCTGCTCTAAAAGCATGCGCAGTTGCATGCACTGTGAATGCTGGATTCCCGTCCGCTGTGACACAACTATAGAAGAGAACGAAGTGGGAAATTTCGCAACACTGGGTATCTGAAAGCATTGTGACGCAACTATAAGTCAAACCACATGAGGGAGCTGGTTGCTGAAGACACAAGCGGCGCCTGAAAACGTCACTAAGGTTTGTAATTGCTCCCTTTGCGAACCTTGGTGACTTTGATGAGATTTTGCAACTGGGTAGCAGCGACTGGCATTCGACATTTTTCAAATTGCAATTGACATTTGACATTTCGTAGTTGTTACATGACATTCCAACTTCAATTTACGCCCTGAAAATGCTGCACCCAAGTTATGCATAGCCTACAGCCAAATATCCTGAAGTCGAGGCAAGCTACAAAAACTGTCACACTGACTTATACTTCAAAACAAAAACCGTAGTTGCACGTGCAGCGAAATGTTGAACCTGGTGTCATATTTTTCCAAGCATTCAATTCAGTCATACGCAGCTTTACCGGTAGCAGTAGCCAATGCTTCAAAGCCCCAACTGCTTTAAGTTTGTCGCTGATGCTGAGTTTTTGCCGAACTAACGTGGAATCTACTCATCAGGTCAAAAGCAACCTGAGCAAAATCTTTTCTAATGCTTCTAACTTACCACAAACAAATCATCCAAATTCAGCGAAAAACAGTGAGAAGAGCAGCTACTATCAACGTGTGCTAACGGAAGTGCTCTTGCGAACTTTTTCCTTTGGCCACCACTCACGCCAAAGTAGCAAATAGCGGTAGCGGTAAAATGGTGATAGCTCGCTACCGCATCCGCTATTTTTTTAAAAAAAGAGCGTTGCTCGGCTAACACTATTGGAAAATCAGCTCGTTACAGTAGCTCGCTATTTTAGTAGCTCGCTACTGCTCAGCTCGGCCCAAGCCTAAACCCAAACCTAAACCACCTCAAAGTTGAACCTAAAACTTGAAACCGAAACCTAAACCCTAAACGTCAACCATAATCAGTGGTCTTCTACCTTTTTCAAACAGCAACTCATTTTGCAACTCAATTTAACCTATCAAACCCCATCCGAAATTTTCCATTCAGGCATATGGAATGCAGTTGTGTTTGCACAATAGAAAATCTCAATGACTAAAAAATAATGTACAGTATCAGTAGCCTGTGCTTAAGTTAACAAATACTCTAAAATTCATGCACATGGCAGCATCGGTGAGGGAGACCCCTGCCATATATGCTACAAATAACTCCACAGCACTAGATTTGAAGTGAAACTAGAATAACTCCAAAGTTAGCTACTGCGATCAGATAGCTAATTTACAAACACAGCAAATTCTTAGGTCAAAAAGTTATTCATGCGTTTTCGAATGCAACAGTAATGGTCATGATCATACTCAAAACAATGCTGAATAAAAAAGTAGACCGTCATTTTGCCAGGTAACTGTAGCGTAGTCAGAATGAGAGCGAAGAGTTCATGGCCTCCCCAAAACAAACTTTGTCAGATTTTTGCTGGTTCTTTGTTTCAATTCCAACTGTTAAAAAATAAACGGGAGTAACAGTTGGACTCAAGACGTCAATGACTGACAAGGTCATTGACTAGCCCTTCCCGAAAAAAATTATTGACTGCGCTACTGCCAGGTAATCCCATTGTTTTGGGTATGGCAAAAAGTGGTTCCATGTAGCCTACCAAATACAAAATATAGAAGTATTTATGAATATATTTATCAAAAGCTCTCGCGACCCACACAAAACAGGCAAACAACCCCCAGGTTGAAACCACTGCCCTAAACCCTAAACACTGCAAAAAATGCATAAAAAGCATTCTCATCAAAGGTGTTATCTCTTCCAACTGAGCTAAAGCAAATGTTGAAAGCAGAATCAAAGAACACTTGCACAGCAGGTATGCTGTAGACACTAACCACTCAACTATGTTCACCTTCACGTTGCTAGTAGAACTCAACGTTATATGTGCACAAAGGTGGATACAGTTCGAATTGCAAAATTGTCTCAGCAGAGCTTGTTCCATTGATGGCAAAATACACTTCCATTTAGCAAATCTGTCAAATCGGATCACAGCAAATATTTTTGATATGTGCACAATTGAATAATCACATAAATACAACAAAAACTTTCTCAGTCCGATCCAGTCGTGATCCGCCAATTTCCAAAAAAATTGCAGTCCGATCCAGTCCTGTTCCGACCAAAATTGGCTTCAGTCCTGATCCAGTCCGATCCAGTCCTGATCTGTGCTCATCTCTGTTATATAGGCACCAGAGATGAGCGGAGGCACATTTTTCACACTCCGACTCCGGTCCTGCTCCATGCTTTAAGACTCCTGCTCCCACTCTGACTCCGAAAAATTTTGAAACATCAACTCCGACTCCTGTTAACACTCCGAAAAATTTCAAGTAATGCACTCTAAAATGATTCTGTTTATTTTGCCTCATCAAGCAAAATACATGTTGTGGCTTTTTTGCCTTTGATAGAACACAAGTGGTTGAAATGGTCACATGACTAGCACAACACAGAGAGATACAACATGTTGTGGTTCAAAGCATAGGTGGTGGTGCCGGGGGGCCGCATGGGACTAGGACCCCACTTTTATTTCTGGGGGCCTGCCCCCCACTTTTTTGCCTAAATATCGCAAGTTTAAGTAACACAATTAGTATTGGGTCCAGTGATAAACTTCAAATCGTTTAAACTGTTGCTGGCTGAAAGTTATGTGCTGTATATATCAATGAAACCAACTGGAACGTGAAATTAAGCAAAAAATTAAGGGGCCAAGCAGGGGGCCAGCCAAAAATCTGGGAGGGGCCATGGCCCACCAATCCCCCCCTTAGAACCGCCACTGTGGCGTTATCATTTCTCTGTGACGTACGTTACTCGAAAATGGAGAAGTTATCATTAGAATTTCTCATTTATTTTTACAAAACATAACGTCACAAGGCAACGATAAAGCCAGCCAGTATGAAAGCAAAATATGGAAATTTCAGTGACTCAAGCATCGAACGGTTTTATGCAGTCAGTCAGAATAAATCGTATGCAAGTGACGGTGATGACCTGGGTCTCCCCTGTAACAGCCTATTTGAATTTCAGGTGGTTCACCGGTACATTTTTGTAGTGGTGTAGTTTTGTCTAACATAGTGTAATTTAGATGTTCATATGGTGTATGTGTAATTACGTCATGTTTCAATGCTTGTGACGTCACAGCTGCCAATTCAAACCACAAAATTTGCAATAATTTCTTTTCAACGTGCACTTGTGCCCCCCCACTTTGAAAAAGGTTCTTCCACCCACGGTTCAAAGTTATGACTTAGCCTATTCTTCACACAATATAGATAAACACAGCCACTAAAAGCTTGCTGACATTTGAATTAGACAATAAAGTCAGCTATGTAGGTCATGCATTCCAAACTTGTCGTGTGATAACTTCAAACAAATGTGTGCAGCTACTGACAAAATAACTTCAGAACTGTCTTTGTCTCATGAGGCAAAATAGACGCTGCTTATCAAATATGTATCTGTAATTAAATTACGAAGTGGAAGCCATTGAAAAAGTAGTTAAATAGTTCAAGCTTCTATAATTAACCAGATATATGACAAGTATCTGAAGTGAGTGTTAATTTTCAATTTTTGCAAAAGACTCATTTTAAATCTCTGAGGTCAGGAGCTGATCACCTGTTCGCAAATATTGAATCGTACCTTAGCCATATGTGCTCAGATAAAACTCTGAACTATAACTGTGCCAAACTGAGCCATTAACATGAATGTGCAAGCAAATCGTATAGAAAAAATTACCAAGACTTACCTTTACGTTAAGCATAACTTAGGCTATAATACCTTTCAAATTTATCATAGGCAATAGAGATGCAAAACAATATTGGTTATATTTAAAACTGCAACTATCAGGGCAAATATCCAACTTTGTTCAGTATAGCTCCAAAATATGAGGAGAGGTTGGCCTGTGCAAGCGGTGGCTAGACTACAAATCTGCAAAATGCGAATAAACGTTGTATATCTACTACTGCACATTACTTACTTCCAACATCATCGTCGGATCCTGTCACTAGACCTACAGTGTATAGGTCACTTCGGCACACTGTTACTTCTCTGTAATCTCTTTTGTTAACCATTGTTTTTTATCATGTGTCTTGTGTTATTGCCCACATCATTAGCAGTGGCGATTCTACGGGGGGGCATGGAGGGGCCATGCCCCCCCAGTTTTTTCGTTGGCCCCCGGTTGGCCCCCCCAGTTTTTTGGCTCGATGGACTTTTGGGAAATGACTACATGTTACAGTAATCGGTTGCGAACTTCATAAGCGTTTGTGTTCCTTCTCCCTTGGTACGAATGGGAGTTACGCAGTTGTGCTTTGGTAATTGTGAGGCAACAATCACTTCATCCTCCTGTGTCTGAAGTTAGCGTATTATGACGAAAGGCAGAATCCAAGTCTGGTCGACAGTCAATAACGGATGGCAGCGTGCATACCTGCTTTCATGCTGCGGACAGGATGGTTAGTGCCAGTGGAATAGGCTTGCCATTAGAAACGAAAGAGCCCCAGGGTTTGGTTCAAATATTGGAGCGTTCACGTTGTTCCTATGCATGGATTTCATGTCAGCGAAATTGACATGAGATTAAATAGTGATGAGAAACTTTCGTTTTTTCTGCATCAACGACATAGTCAAACCGGTTCTTTTCTCCTTTGGTCGCTCTTGAAAACATAGGGTAAAATTTCTCACTGCTGGTGATACTTTTGAAGAGGGATTAAGTTTCTAACAGCATTTTTTCAATCATGTCTTGTCGTATATTCAGTGGTGGTCAGTGAAGAAGTAGTTCTACTTTACTAAATTTCTTCTACTTACAGTACTTACTTCAGTAGTTTTATTTTTGAGTACTTCCGCTTTTACTTAAGTAGATCTTAGGGTAAAATATTACTGAAGTAGTTTCACTATTTGCTTAAGGACAAAGTAGCTTGCATGTTCTTGTTGCACGTTAATTTACGTTAACGAGCATTACAAGCTGCAGACAGAACAGCAGTCAGACAGACAGACAGACAGATAATTTTATTTAACATCTGAAAAAATCAGATATCAGGGGGAGGAGAATGACCGCAAGGTCTTCGAGTCATCCTCCCCCTCGAAACACAGTCGAACTGCACAGAAGACGCGTCACAATGCATGCGCGCGCGCCAACCGAATCTTTATGAAATTACAAACAGAGATGAGCATTGGACTGGACTTGGATTGGATCAAGACAGTAAATCGCTTAAAAAATTTAGGATCACGACCACATTTGGACTGAGTTAATGGAAAAGGAGTGCGCGGCATTTCTGATGACAAACAGTTGCATTTTGTCAAGATTTTGGACTTGGACTTCGCATTTAAAGATTTTCCTTGGATTGTGGTTGGACTTGGACTGAGTTTTGAAAATTCAGCACTGGATCTGGATCGAAGATATATGACAGTCCGCTCAGCTCTGGTTACAAAACGTCTGCAAGCGTTGCACACGAATCGAGACAGTTAAAAAGAAGGTCCCTACCAGGGCCACTTGCTTGTGGTTGTTCCACTCGACGGCTTGCAGGACTTTTGGAAGCGCCTCGGGCCACTTCTCGCGAATGTCAAGTCGCAAGAACCTGCGAAAGAAAGCGTCGTCATCGGTGATTGACGGACGAACAGAGGTCAATCACCGGACGGGACTGTCAGGTCAATCTATCGCGCTGAGTCTTGTGGGTTCAATCGAGGCCAGATAGGACGCCCGTGCTCAGGACAGCAAGGCGCTATTGTCGGCTTGTCGGCTTCTCGCTGTAACGCTAGTAGCACTCAACATGATACGGGAAGCGGGCAACGTCCCGCTTTGTTGACGAACAACGCGCTTTGTTGACGAACAACACGCTTTGTCACGTAGCAAAACAAACGTGATACCACGAATTGAATGCACCCACGTGACATGTTAGCAACATCATTAACAGCATGTATTTTTTTCCTTAACGACTTGAGCCTTATTATATTTTTTCACCAAGAATCGTTTGAACCTCAATCAATTAATTAATCCACCACTTGAATTTCCCCGTGGACTGTTGTTTTCCAAACGAAGAAGCGTTTCAATCGCCCAGCGCAACGTCCAAAAACAACACACCGCCCACCCCCTACCGATTTCCTCATCGAAAGCGCATTCGAGCATTGTGCCTCAGCAACACCGCTCCGCAGACGACGTCTGGCACGAAATGCACAGTCACGTCCGACGCATCGGGTTGCCTTCGTTCTGCTGGTGACCACACGATTGATGACAGGCGCGCATGGAGCCGGCGACGGTTTCTGTTTGCTTCGGGTGTTTTGCATCGCCTGCGCCTCAGTGGGGGGGTTAAGAGACGTGGCGACGCAATAGGTATGGCGCGACAGCACATGACGTAAGTTTAGAGTTTTAATCTCGGCTCTGTGAATGTGATTTAAGGATTAATAGGCTTTGCTCTGGCATTTCCATTACTATTACGATGATGAAAGCTTTATTTCGACTATTTATTGCAATGTTTCTTGTTAACAGGTTCGCAACTTTATTCGGATGTACCAGAGGTGCATGACCCATAAGTGTTTATTGTGTATTAGTGACTTGCGCATTGATGAGCATCTCTATTACGTAATACAGCATCTCTATTACGTAATGCAGCATCTGTATTGCGTAATACACCACGGACGCATTCAAAATGCATCTTTACTTTTCTGTTTGACTGTTGTATTTTATTGATATTTTCAGAGTAGACCCAGTTATTTGAAAACCGGCTCACTAATCACGCAATAACGACATTCCGAAATCTTTTCTTGCACAGGAACGACACAATCAAGCACATTTCATGACACAATCAAGCACATTTCAAGACACAATCAAACATGCTTCATGACAAAATGAAACACACTTCATGACGCATGCAAACACGCTTTATACCATTGACACATAGCAACGCGCCCATCATACAGGAAGCACATACCTCTAACGTTTGACGCGCAACACATTGCAGCCCACTTTGCACAAGCAACGACACGCCCGAACACATGTCACTCAAGCAAACGACACACCATACTACACTCCTGCCAACCAACTGCTCACCACAGCAAGTTTTTCTCGCTGTCGAACAAGTCGTCGAAACGATCTTTCTTGACAATCTCCTCCAACTGCTGGAGGTGGGACTTAGGTGCGTTCGGAAAGGGGGACGAGTGGGTCTGCATCTCCGCAGCCGTCACCACGGCTGCTTTTTCCAAAACCTGGGATCAAGAGGCAACCATGTCTTTCAGTCCAGTGTTTCACGACGTTTTTTTACGTGTCTCAAAATACGTGCAGATAAACGCTTGGCATGACGCACCGCTCCACTACCGTTTGCAACGCTGCTTTGCTTTCACGCTGCAAACGTATATTAATTATAAGCAGTGGTTTACACTGATGATAATACCATTGGTAGCAAGTCAGTGTCTGACGGTTATTTTGTTTTGAAAACACACATTGATATTGCGTTTCAATCAGTTTCGTGGCCCACATAGAAACAGCTCCCTGGCCCGGCATTGGGCCAAGCTGGCCCTGACGTACTGCTTTGGTCAACGTTGCAACATACCGCCTCACTCTGCGCAATAACACAGTCAATAGATTCGAGCTCCGCAACAGTCGTTATCGTCAGTGCGCGGAAGAGCCCGTCTCGCTGGAGCGCTTTGTCAACACTGCGAGCAAACAAAGAACTTCGAAACGCCAAATCCAGCACGCGATGCTTCGAACGCGCGAAGGCACTTTTCGCCGATTAAGCGATCGTTAAAGGTTCGCCGCTGCAGCGCACGAATCGCCGAAAGCAAGCAGAGCGCCCGGCGCGCGCCGTATTTTGCT
>Ga0210059_1013976_pt1 | contig 11920 bp, 8 predicted proteins | sample Ectturendosymbi2_FD_188042 | JGI IMG/M metagenome (GOLD analysis project Ga0210059, IMG submission 188042) | Ecteinascidia turbinata endosymbiont from Florida, USA - Sample 2 (SPAdes) (version 2) | ecosystem: Host-associated > Tunicates > Ascidians > Unclassified | place: Key West, Florida... | reverse complement strand
CACAGACGTATCTATAGCCACTGCCAAACCGTAAATCTAAGCCGTAAACCTAACCCCTAAACCTAACACTTGAACCTAAGCCTCAAATCTGAGCACAAAAGTTTGGAAACTTTTGAAAAAATAAATAAAAATGGTACCATGAAAAGTACAACCACTACCAATAAGCAAGGAATCGATCAGTAAATTTTTAATAGGAAATCGATTTCACGTAAAATTACGCATCCTCAGTCCTGAATATTGCAAGCAAAGCTTACGGGTGAAAAGTTGATAGGCTGAAGTAACGGCAGAGAAAAAACAAACTCAAGACTACAGTCAAAATTTCGCAACACAAGCTCATAAATCATAACATCTTAACAAACTGACTGACGTCAAGAATACTAGTGGCGACAAAAAAAACTGAGACTCATGACATAAGTATTTACTCAAAAATGAAAAAGACGTTTACTCAAATAAATAAATGACTGAAACATCTAGCTAGTTGGTGCTAATGGCTGAGACATTTTTCAGAGCACTTTCAATCGGAAAAACAAAAAAATAGTGTGTATTTTGCCACCAGAGGCATAGCCCTGCTGTGGTCATTTTTTCCATTTGAACTGTAGTGCATCTGTCTTTGTCCACGTATAACACTGAGTTGCTGGCACTAGCATTGGGTACAATGAACCTGGTCGAGTGGGAATTCCTGCTGTTCGAGTGGTCGTTGTTTGGGCTCTCAGCATTGTTTTTTCGGCTCGGCTAATAGAGACGATTCTTTTTATGCACAAATTTTTGATGTAAGCTGCAGTACTTTTTATTAAGTTTTGAAAATCAGACACAGGTTTGCCATTTGGGTTAGGTGTTTTAGGTTATATGGGAAAGACCATCCGCTAATGCAAGGATATAGTCCTTGTAGTTGTAATGTGATCAATTCAACCAATCTGGTTCAGCCAATTGCAAAAAAGCGCCAGCATTCAATCAATTGGTAAAACAAAGAAAATAGATTTTGTAACTCTGATCACAGTATGAAATATAATAAAAGTATGTAGCTTGCAAAAACTGCACACTCAAACTGTCTTTTAGCAAAGGTTGACTGTATAAAACTTTAGGTAGAATGTTCAAAATTCTAACCAAAAAAATGTAGCTTTAAACGCTGAAATCGACCGATTGATCGCCGAGTGTCACTTGGTCGACCGCATCTGATTTTGCATTGGATTGACAAGATGCGCAAAAAGAACATTTTTAAACAATATTCCAGAAAGTACATAAAAATTATCCATCAGTTGGTTGGTCACGTATATTCTTTGGTGCCAATTGCAGTGGCTGACCATAGGCTAGCTTGGCAGATTATTGCGTGGCAATCATGATTTCGGCGTAACAGACAGTTTGCCTTCTGTCTGTGCATCAAAGGCCATGGTGCACTGTATTTGCACGTGTGATACTCAACTTTGGCATGTGATGTTGTATTTGTGACTTTATAACCAACCGGTCGATCGCGAGTTATCAAGAAATTTTCTAGTTGATCCCAATCGAAGACAAGTTGGCCACCCATAAAACAAAGTATATTAGCCTGCACAGCACACGCATATGCCATTCAGCACAACAAACAAAACAGCATACCAAGCAATATAAGAGCAGCTTACTACTTCCACTTGGCCGGAAAAAATTAACGATAAAGTAACACATATTACCATTGATTGTGATGAGTGCAGCACTTATAAATAACATAGAAAAGAAAACACTACCACCAGTGTTGCCGCTGGGCTTAGTCTCGTTAACATCAGATTGTTGCCTTTTTCAACATCACATTTATACGTTGCAGTTTCACTGACGCTAAATGCCTCTATTATCACTACCTGTTACCCAGGGGCGGAGCTAGGGGGGTGCCAGGGGGGGCCACTGCCTCCCCCCCAGTGGCCCCCCAAAATTTTGCAGGTCTCTTTCTGAAAGTCCTGTACAGACCATTGACAGCTCCCCTTGTTGCAAAACTGGCCCCTCCAGTGGCCCCCCCAAATGAAAATGTCTGGCTCCGCCCCTGCTGTTACCTAACAAAGCGCGATAAACCGTGTTGAATCCAAAACAAAGCCAAATGTCGTCATTAATTGGAGAAGTACGTCATGCGTATCAACGCAGCGAAGAGAGCTTCTTCAGTTTGTAACGAAAAACAAACACATGTGAGGTAGAGACTGTAGTGACATTGATTAAAAAAACCTAAATTTTATGAATCTAACTTATTTTTATCCCCAAATTAGGGGAAATGTGGTAAACAAAAACAACAGCCCAGTCAACATCAGATTTGTTGCCAAAACATCAGATATTAGTAATTTCTTTGAAAACATCAGATCTGATGTTAAAATATCATAAGTGGCAACACTGACTACCATCATCATTTGTGACATCTTGAATCACTCTCAGAAATCAAACCAATATCCTGTCCTGTCCTGATTCAATTTTTTTCAAAAATAAATATCCAAATCCAATCCTGATCCGAAAAAATCGCAAGTATCCTGCAGGATATCCAATCCTGATCTTGTCCATGCTAACCTCTGATGCGCACATGGCGCTAAGTCAGAAATTTCGCTTGACACCGGACTGTAAAGTGTTTCATAAATTTAGGATCAAGACTGGATTTGGACTGAGTTAATGGAAAAGAATTGCGTAATCAGAGGTGTATCGTGGGAAGGCAAGGGGGGCGCAATTCCCCAGACGCCGAATCATTTCAGGGGGCACCGAAAATCTCCAACAATGTCGCAAGTACTTTCTTCAACTGTAAATTTGCTTTAGTAAGACGTCAGGTTCCAATATAGGGACGTCAAACTTGTTTCTTGGCCCGGGCGCCATCTAACCTGGTTATGCCCCTGTGCGTAATCTTTGTCATTTGAACGCTGAATTTTGTAAATTTTTTGGACTTTATTTGGACGTGGATTTTAAATTTCTTAAACGTTTTGGACTAAGGTTGGACTTGGACTGAGTTTTAAAAATTCAGGACTGGATCTTGATGAAAAAATTCGACCGTCCGCTCATTTCTGTCAACCAAACTTAACAGATTAATAAAAAAAAGCAATCTGTATTGTAGTCCAGTAACTGATCCGAAAGTTCCGAAGAAGTTCATAACAAAATCATCAAATCCAACGAAATCTCATGTAGCAGAATTTTGCGGTAATGGGAATTCTGCGGAATGATGATGTTTGATGCTGATATAGGGCTCATGCTTGCTGTGCTGCTTAGCTTGAAGTCCTCAAAGTGTCCTTCTTTCCAATGTAATTTTTTGGTAGTTTCTATTTTGTCTCACGATGCAAGTGCCAAAAGAAGATGCTCATTTTTCCATTGCTTCTTTTATAATACATGTTGTTGTGACTCAGGGGTCAGTTCCTTAAATAGTTTGTTACGATAGCTGGGGCAGGGTTGCCAGATTGGCCATTTAATGGCCAATTTGAAAAATTTTGCCCATTTTTTAACTGCGCTGGCCTTGAAAAAAGCATTTGGCCATTTTGTGAGATTTGGCCATTTTTTTGGCCATTTCTTGGTTTGTCACCTTAAAATTAAGTTTTCATTAAATATTTTGTCTTTTGTATTTTTGGACGGTATTCATGTCACTCACTGTTACAGGAATGCCGTGGCAATTCGACCTTTTTTTGCATTGAAGTGTGTAGTATTGATTTAGTCCTTGCAGTCAGTAGATTTCGTACAGATGTTTGTTTCAATCAGTGTTAATCTTTTGCTTTCCATTGGTATCTGCTGCGCTCGTACTATATCTGAAGACTGCTACACTCGGTTGTGTGAATGATAATGTTATAGCAGAAGTGTTTTGCATTTTTGGTAAGATTTTACTTTTCTTGCAATCTTGTAGATTTTGTGCAACAAGTGTTTCAGTCGGACCTGTCATGAGTCAATGTTTGTTCTCAAGTGTTCCTGCCCTTTCATTCATATGTGAACTTGATGGTTTTGAGCATGTGGATGACTCATTATAATCATCAAGTTAATGCAGTTCATGACTTTAATCTTTTGTTCATATATTTGGAGCACAAGATCAAGAGAATTCTAACCTTGTCGTTGAATTGGAAAGTTAATTTCAAATTGTTTAGTCCAGAAATGGATCACAATGGAAGCATGTATCTACAGTAGTGTTTAATATATGGTTTTAAGTTTTATTAAGATAAATAAAGAGAAGTTGTAGCACATAATTTTGAGTTCACAGCAGAAATTGTTGTTTTAAGGAAAAAACTTGCTTCTTTGGCAAAACCACAGTTTTTTGGCAAAAATAAACTGTCTTATAAACAATTTGAGACACCTATGAATATGGAAATTACCAGTTAAAGCATTTTGTGATTTTGGCCATAACGTTTTCAAAAAACAGCTATTTTGGCCATTTTTTACCAGGAGTTTGGCCCTAAGCTAAGAAAAAATCTGGCAACCCTGAGCTGGGGCATTCTGCGTTCTTCTCTTGTCTTAGGCTAACTTGCTTTCCGTGGTTCTGGTATATTGCTGGTCTGAAGGGTTGTGTTCGAGGTTGAGTTCTTGGTAGTAGTTTTGGTCTGTTACTGTAAACTACAGTAACTACAGTGTAGTTTTGCTGTGATCAAGATCGAGGTACTGTACTGTGTCTTGGCAGTTGTCTGAGGATATGTAAGAAGAGCCAGCAGTTGTTTATCCGCATCACATACTCACCTTGGCACACAAGGCGGGATTTACTTTAGCTGGTCTCTAGCCATCACCTTCCGAATGTCTGTGTTTTCTGTGAGCTTTATTGTCTTCAGTATGTTTTTTATGCTTTCTGTAAAGCCTCTGTGCAGTATTGTTTTTCTTCCCTTTTCAACCATCCTGACTAAACCTCATTTTGCAAGTACCCAACACTACTGCATTACTGTTTACTGGAAAAACCTTTTTATAGTCTGTCTTTACCTCAGTCTGCCCAATCCCATTTGGGGGTGCTATGTGCCTGGTTGAACACACACACAAATAGCAGTACTCCATCATGGTCTGTATAATTTTACTGTTTTTCTTTTTTGGTTATGTGTGGTTTTATTTCACAAAGGAAAAAAAATATTCAGCGTTCACCAAACAAATGTGCTCCAGATAGACTATTTCTGAAGAACAGCACCAGACACGAGTGATTTATTTGAACCTACGTAAAACACCATCATACATTGAAGAGAGGCAAGTGACTGGCAGGAACACTGGTTAATGCATTGAGGGTGGCTAAAATCAGATCAAACATGCACACAGGCCAAAATGCTGGCAGTGTTCCCTCTGACCACGGCCAGAGACAGGCGCTAGTGGAGCCACTGTTGCTCTCTGGGGTCGCCTGAAATGTCAACGAGTTTCTTAGCGAGACAGCTCAAGAAGGGCGCAATGGACTTGCCGTACACACCAGTGGTTTCGATTGCAACTGGTTGAAAGTAGTACTTGTCAAGAAGGTCATTGTATTTCTGGCATTTGTCAGTCACAGCATCAGTTGCTACACTGCCTGGTATAATCATAATGGCACTGACTATGTAGTGACTTTCTGCAAAGGTGTCCATAACTGTCGCATCCCATACAAGGCTCCTGCCTCTGTACCAGGGGGTCAACAATCGTTTGAGGATGGAGTTTATGGCTGAATGTCTGGGGAAGCTGCCTGCATTCTTAATGCAGGAGAGGCCATGAAGCCCCAGCCTGTCAACAAACTTCCCACAGCGTCATTCCGTGCTTTCGAAAATATTGGCACCAGTTCGCAGGGCAATTGCGATTCGGAGCTCATCAGGGCTCAGCAGGTTTCTGACGCTAGCAATTGGGAAGGCTTCTGACCAGGTAGCAGTGTGGCTTTCCTGTGCAGTGAGTAGCCGGCAGTGGTTCCAAGGGCTTGGGGTGTCGAGCAGGGCAGCGAGTGAATCTCTGCAAGCGAGGTCATCCCAAGCTGATTGTGTTTCCTTTTGTCATGGGGATGAGTAATGAAGTGCGGACCAGGCATCAGTTGCTTTGATTACTTCCCAATGAGGCAATGTGAGAAAGGGAAGCAACCTGTTCACGAGGCCCTGGCAGGTAGGAAACATGGTAGAGACAGGTCTGCGGCTGAACGGAGGCCAAGGCTTCCATGTCGATTTGGCAAAGATGCTTGTGACCAACTGTCTTTTCCAAAAGTCACATTTAACATTAGTTATTTTTTCCGTGTTTATTCTTATGGCGGTGTCAAACGCTTCAAGTTCCTCTTTGCACTTGAAGCATGGAGCACTACGCAACAGATATGTGAGTTGGGGATTGAGAGGCAGTTTTTTTTTTAAGAATGCTTGATGCGGTTCAGTTAGCTCAAGATTTTCTGTAATTCTGTTGAGCACTTTGATTTTTGCCTTTAAGTGTAGTGGGGCAGATTCCTGGTGCAGGGAGACTTTAGTAACTGCCAATGAATAGGGTCGGGTAGAGAGGGATGGGAATTGGTCTTGAAAGAGCTTGCTTGTTTGGGGCTTGTTGATGTCTGTGTGATTGATAAGGAGTAGCTCACATTTAGAATTATTAATCTCCAGGCCAATCGAGGATAAATCTCTGATCATGGTGGCATTGGTGAGCACGGTCTGTGGGTCTCCACCAATACATCCATCATCAATGTATCAGGTGTTTAGGTCAGCTTTGATCTTGCTGCTTGAGGATCGTCCTGTGCGTATTTGAAGCCTGAAGGTCCTTGACTCAACCCTCAACCTTGTTACCGCCAACATTCTGGCGGCAACAGATCGGCTAGAGCTATTGTGCCACCAGTCGAAGATTCTGTCTCGTGGCATGACGCAATTTGAATAAAAACGTCAGTTTGTCAGGTCAGTTATGGGTTAGGGGTTAGCATTAGGGTTTGGGGTTAACATTAGGATTAGCATTAGGGTTAGGGGATAGGGTAAGGTTACCATATCTGAAGGGGCAAAATCCTTGGCAGTATCAATGACTACTTCTTGCAACTAAAACAAGCGTTATACAGCATTTTCACTATGTTCTTACAACTGTCAATTCACTGCAACAGTTGAGGTTCTAATCTTCACAGCACATGCACATTGTTTCAAGTTAAACGTAATTTAATAGCTGTCGAAATTCTGGACATTAGAGCACTTATTAAATTTATTTCTGGACACAAATTTTAACACAAATTCTGAACATGTCTGGGAAATTCCGAACGTATGGCAACCCTAGGGTAAGGTTAGGGTTTGGGGTTTGGGTTAAGGGTTAGTGTTCGGGATAACATTAGGGGTTAACGTTATGGGTTAATGCTTAGGGTTAAGATTAGGGATAGCTTTAGGGTTTATCTTTTGTGTTTACTTTGTTTCTGTCAAGCTTGTTGCTGCTGGCATTTTGGCGGCAAAATAGACACTGCCTTAATGTTTTTGATGAACTGTTCCCTAAATTATTCTGTCCCAATGAATTACTGCTCCAAGGTGACATTCACCTTGGTCTGTGATGCTTATGTGTTTAAAAAGTTTTTGTGCATATTTCCATAGACTCGCATTTTTTATTAAAGGATGGTTTTTGCAGGTTTTGGGCAGTACCCATGCGATAGTCTGGGCCCTTAGTTGGCCTTTAGGTAGTCCCACCATTTTTCAAACACCTTCCAAAGGTCCGACTGCAGAGCTACTGTATCATCTGCAAACCATACCTGTTTTATATCATCATTTGTAGCTTCAGTGCTTAGTGCTAGTGTTAAAGTCATGTGGGGATACTGATAGCATACACCCCCTTGTGTCACACCCTCCTGTGTTTTCCAAATACAGTGTGGCAGGGGTGTTGTAGCTATTGTGTAAGGAAGTGTACGTGGGCAGACATAGTCTTTTAATGTTTTCAAGACTGACTTTTCTATTAAGTTTGTTGAATGCATGATGCATTGACTAATAGCAAGCATTCACTGTTTTTATCCCAGAAACTTTTCCTTGTAGAATGTATTACTGCTGCTTAGTGGTGCATCTAGCCTGGCACAAGGGGGTCGATCGTGGTTCAGCTTTTGATAATACTTATCAGAATAAAATCAGATTTTTGCACGTTTCCTAAAACCTAATCAAACTTGGCTAGTAGCTTACTGATAAGTTAGTTTATGCAGATATAAACAACTGATAAGTTTTTTATGCCAGTACAGATATTTTTCATTGCCAGTGGCTGATGCCGATATTTTTGCATTACGCAAACTGCAGTTGAAAGACATTGCAGTGCATGTTTTTCAGTATGTAGGCCACATGAACAAATGGAATAATTACACAAGTTTCAAATGAAAGAGCCAATTGTGGTAAGTAGGAACATATTACAAATAAACAATAAAATATACAAATGACACAAGCATGAGAGCAAAGAGCAACTACGAAGATGGCATTACACAATGTGTGTCTCATTATAAGTAGTGATGAACCCATTACTTTACAGTGATGAAGAACCATACAGCATTGAATTCTGCACAATCCTTGATCACTAAAACAGTGAAACACCATAGCGATAGCAAGTACCCTGATTTGTTCGCAGGTAGCCATATGCTTACTGTGCAAAAACCTGTGAGCAAATGTTACACCATAGAACAGTTTGTTGGGACCATTGCACAGCGGCCTGAATATTACGCACTACTTGTATCTTGATGTACTGCAGTCAAAGGGCAACGCACCGTAAGGAACAAGAAAGAGAATGTGCGTTTATCAATCAGAGACGAAGTGGCAATGTGGGTTTCTGAACACTCTGCACATGACAATGGTATAGCAGCTTTTATGAGCAAATATTCCCGATATACATTGGAATTTTGCTGATATGATACATTGCTTTGCTGATGCATCGATCAAGCTTTAGGTATGTACCGGTAACATCGTCGAAACACATAAGGAAATATTTCCAGATTATCACATGTTTTTGTCAAAACGCATTTATTACAATTGCCTTTTGTTCCTTTGAACATGGTGCTATAAAGGCACATAGCATGTCGTGCAATCAGCAAGTAAATGCCAGCCTCAAAGCAACGAGAACATCATATATCCAAGCATACATACACCTATAAAATTGATGCTAACAATCACCTGCATTAACTGCGTCACTCGAGCGGTCTTGATCAAGATTGAGATTCTTAAGAATATACTTGCGAAGTAACTACAAAAAAGAGCGCTTGAGTACAATTGCTCTGTAGATTTTGCATCGTGATGTAAAACTGGTGTTTGGACAATTGCAACGACAATTTCTGGTGCTAGCTGTCACGCCTTTCTAAATTAGAGGTTCGTTTCAGTAGACAGGAACCCGTGTTACTTGGCGTGACTAAACCTTATTTAATCATATCATAACCTAAGAGGTGTTAACAGCAGATAAAATTTAGGCCTAAACTGCAAAACCAAACAATTGGGATTGGAGACTGAGCCCTTTTGCCATGAAGTAAAATATCACAAAATAGCTCTGCATGTGTCTGCCAGTGTAGAAGCTTTTGACACCATTGCCTAAATTGTAGTGGGCCGAGTAGGTGATTCTGAAATACGTACATTTGACGCAATATCAATTTAGATTGTTTCATATCATTCCGCAAGTGGTATTTACTATTTAGACAAAGCAAGGACATGGTTGCTTAGTAATAATGCTAGAAGGAAAATGTTGCCTATTCCAAACCCTCCACATTAGAGAATCCCAGTAGTGGCAGGCAGTGTGCCCTATAAGAAAATCTAACACTGATCAAATGTTTTTTATTGGGCATGTGATTGCACAACCATTGTAAACTCACAACCAGTGAAACGTTTCAAGTGTTACAAGGGGTTCTATGATATATATACGATATTAAATTTGGAATATTGCAAGTGCACGACAATAAGATTTCACTGTGCAAATGGTTTGGTGGTACTGCACATTTGTGCACCTTGAGAGGGAACACTGGTGTCAACATTTGATATTTGATCAGCGTTAATGGTGAATACCTACAGTACAAGAGGACCTGTCATGACAGCCAAACAGACCCCCTGGATGCACCCCCGCTGCTGCTATAGTATGCCTGATTACAGTCCGGCACATGTTTGCAGTGTTTTCACTGCCTGAATGATGTCTTCCTTCAGCAATCTTGTGATTGCTTCACCAATGATTCATTGTAGGCATTCTCCAACACCTACTGGCCTAATGCCATGTCTTTTTTCTTCAGTAGTTGGACAAGTCTGCATGCAAGGAGAGTAGATTTGTGCTGGTGGGGCTGTGCGATACTGTCTGTTGCCAGATGTTTGCCTAAGGTGGAAATTTTGTCAGCTAGTTTTTCTGATTAGGTGCAATATGATTTCGAACATATCATTTCTTTCCAAGTTTCCATGTCAATCTGTGTTGGTCCTCTAGACCCTGACAAGCTTTTTTTGCTTGATGCAGTCTCATCTTGGGTTGTGTTTTTGTTTCAGGGGTATTGATTATGGCCGATTGTTTTATTTTCTCTGCTTTGGGATGCTTTTCCGTCAGCTTCTTTATGACATCTCCAGTAATGTCATGTTTTCCATCAATATCATTGGCAGTATCCACAAAAACAAGAAGCTTCAACATTCTCATATTGGTTCAAATTGCACTGAGCTCTCCTGGTGTCAAAGCTCACTTCGAACATACTTCAGCAGTTTACTATTTGTAATAAACTCTTGTAGTTCTCTAGGTTCTAGAGCAGGGGTCACCAATGTTTTTAAACCAAGATGAGAGCCACTTCTCAGGTGCCGAGTAATGTGAAGTGCTACCAGTTTAATTACTTTACACATGTGAGATAAGCAAGGAACCTACGCAAATTTGTAAAAGGAAATCAATTTCACGTTCAGTTTGATACACACTTCTTAAATAAAAGATTTGGTCTTTTAATACTGTTATCATTAATAAAATGAATGACATTCGTGTATATGAATACACTGATCATGCCAATGCTATTTTCAGAACAGGCCCACAGGCACCATGTTGGAAATCCCTGTTCTGGAGGTAGTAAAAGTAGTGAGATATTATGTTAATGTATATATCTCATTACTTCTTCGCAGTTTCAGTGAGTGAAAGCAAATTTATGAAAGACGTTTTTTCCAGAATTTTATTTGCCGTAGCTTGTCCTTTCATTTGTTTATTTTAATCTTGAGATTGTTTGCTTTCTCTGCTCTTGATTAAGCCTTTCAACTTTTCACCTGTAAGCATTGCTTGCATATTTTAGGACTTAGGATACGTAGTGTTTGTGAAATAGAAATTTGCTGATTGATTCAAAGCCATCACCTTTGTGGAGACTAGTTCATTGTGCTATAGTAGTCTGTAGCAGATTAGCAACAGCAAATGTAGCAATTGCTATAGGCCCAAGGCTTTTGAAGGCCTTACCTTACTTTGTTTTGATTTTTATTTTTATTATATATGGATGTAGAATTCGTTCAGCCCAAGATATTAATATTTTGCTAAATTTGCCATACAGTTAATGAAGGTTCTTGACTGAATACATTTACATTAGACTACTGTGAATAAAAAATTAAAGTATTTTAGAGTCATTTGCAAAAGTGTGGAACCACTGAAGTAATGAGGCCAAGTTATAGCAATTTTCAGATATTGCTTGATTGTATTGTTATGAATGGCAGTATTATTCATATTATTACAGTATATTGACATATATGTGTCACTATTTTTTGGGACTACTATTAGGCAGCTAAGCTACGATTGTAGCGCTGATTTTGTAATAACTCACTGTCATGCTACATTCTTTTTAAAAAAATATATGTAGCCCATAATGTTCACCAGTTGTTTTTAGAAGGGTCATTCCATGCTTAATTGAACAGAAAAATTAAAAATGTTCACCCACCCTCTCTGATTTTGATGAAAGTGGGCTCATTTCAAAGAGCTTCAAAAATAACAACCAACAAAAAAAATTTGAACGAAATTGGTCAAGCGGTTACCGAATGGCAGACGTTTCAATTTTTTAATAAATTTGAATTTTATGGTCACGCTTGAATGATTTCTGCTCTGTACAGCCTCCCCCTTAAGATAAACTGGTGATTTTTTTTTTGAA
>Ga0210059_1013975_pt1 | contig 11921 bp, 7 predicted proteins | sample Ectturendosymbi2_FD_188042 | JGI IMG/M metagenome (GOLD analysis project Ga0210059, IMG submission 188042) | Ecteinascidia turbinata endosymbiont from Florida, USA - Sample 2 (SPAdes) (version 2) | ecosystem: Host-associated > Tunicates > Ascidians > Unclassified | place: Key West, Florida... | reverse complement strand
TGAAGCTGAACTTCCTTCAGAACCTTGCTTGAACAATCTGGAAAGACTTCGTTTCGTAATATGTCTTTACACAAAAGATCTTCTGCTCCATCGACCAAGGCATCATTAGACTATTTTTTGTTTAATACATAGAAAGGTTAACTATTTCCCTATGACAATCTGGAAATAGAAAAATGAATAAGGTCATCGATAAAGGTTTTAGAAGCTGCCGCTTTGTTTCAACAATTGTGAAACACCCTGTATTATTTCTTTGTAAGGAATCGAAATAGAAAAAGGCATGTCTTTCCAAAGAATCACGAACCTGTCTCTGCTATAAAGTGCTTTTAGTTGTATAATGGAATTTTAACAACGTTTTGCAGACCATGAGATGTGGGTCTGTTTTAATCACTTTATTTTCTGATATGCTTCTGCGCACATCCGTAAAAACGTACATTTTACCCTTTTATCTGAAATATGAGAAAAACGTGGATGACGCCCTTTTTTGGGATTTGAGAAAAAGTCAACACTTTCGATGAAACATGTCAAGCTCAGAAGGAAATCGCAAAACATAAACCTTTGTGAGACCGATTCGTGGAACTTACTGATACGCAGATTTTAACATCTTGTGTGTGCCTTTAAACGTGATTACTGATTTGTTTACTCGACTCTTTTCATTTTTAGCGTTCTTTCAAAATTAAGTTGGAAATATTCGTAATAAATTTAGTAGCACTGTTAACGTAAAAGTATCTTAAACTCCTTGCTGCTGATTTCGTGTCTGTCATTAACCGCTTTCCAGCTTCTGTGCCGGGACCACATTATTCAAGATTCGATGAAGATTAAATGAACACTCAGACCAAATATGCAGGAATAGGAACCATTTTTAAACATTCATTGAAAACCATCATGCTGTTTTGATTAAAACAAGATAAAGTTGGTTTTTAATGCGAAGTATCGTCAAAAACTTAATAATTCAAAAACCTTACAAAACCAATGTGACGTTAATGCCGTTTGTACGTTTTCTGCGTCACCGCAATGGAAATATAAACATTTATATGTTGCACTTCTGTGTTCTACACACGAAAAGGGTTTGTTAGTTCATATTTGCATCACCTATTTTATATGCACTGCACTCGAAACTTGAAATTAGGACATGTGAAGCGCAACGGTTTTCCAAATCTTTTAAGAGCAAGGCAAAATCAAATGAAGTGATGGAAATCTTTGAATATTTCAATCCAAAGAATTTGTTCAGCAATTACCTCAATAATTTTTAAATAAATCTATTGGCAACAAGTAGATGTCACTTACCATAATAACTGAAAAGCTGAAAATTGCATACTGCTGAGTTGCATCTGCATTGTGATCTTTTAGAGGTCTTGAAAATATTTTATTTACATCGAACTTAGTCTGGCTACCAAAGCAATTGCATCTCAAGGGGTTAGTTTCAGGTGAACTTGTACATCCCTTTAGCAGCCATTGTTTCTCTTCGAAGTTATAAAAGTTGCAGAATGGTTTTGATATCCGTTTCTGAAAAAAAACCAGCAACGCTTCGGTGCAAGGTTTTAATGTATAGCATAAATTATCTCTTCGCAAAATCCGCAAATAACAATTGAAAAACAGAAGATACATCATACAATATTATACCTAATTTTGAAGGCTTCAGGATTTACAGTATTTGAAAAAGTTCTTAAAAACTTTCACCTCCTCGCGTGCGGAGCTCCGACCGTTTGCCAGAAAATTGCTACTGTTGCCAGAAAATGCTAGTTTAAATTTAGAAGCGCAATTTCAGGATACCGAAGTCAATATCGGCTTTGAAAATTGCAGCTAGCTCTTGACAAAAGCGTTTCATAGTTTCTGCTATAATCAGAGCACTTTCTTGCGTTCTAGAAACAACAAAATGTAGTTAATGACAATGTTACCAAAATTCATATTTCTTTTCTGACAGAGATGCTTCCTTTCAATGAACAAGTGAAACGTTCCTCGAAATAAAAAGCGTTTATTTCTATTTCTACAAATTGATTTATCAAGTTGCTGCTTCTGCAGATCATCACACTTCAAACCTAAAAGTATCTGTAAGTCTTAAAACCTGAACGTGAATTGCAAGTGAACATTGATCTTTTCAAGATCAATGTTCACTTGCAATTCACTAAAAAAATAATTTGAAAAATGATTTAGGGAATTTCGCAGTTTTTATGTTTAAGGAAATGATTTAATAATGGTGCATTATTGAAATCAAAGTTAAAAATCAAATGCACTGGGCATTGCCAAGAAATTTTGTCTTGAACCAGTTAATGTTCTTACCCTATGCGCTTTTGCTTTCCACAGTCGTTCTTCAATCCTGCTTTTAATCGTTTAACTCTGAAAACTTTTGTTTTGCGTGTTGTTATTTTGTTTATTTTGATCGTGACCAATGGTAATCCTTCTTATTTGAATACAAGCTGATCATGCCTCTTCAGTATAGGCGAAATATAAACACGTAATAGACCATGGTGTTTGTTTCTTGGCTGTGAAAAGATTAGTTTCGATAGATAGCGTTTTTCTCCAACGTAAATAAAAAAATGTGTTTGGAATATCATTTTTCACATAATCGTACACCAAAATGAAATAGGACTGATGCAAACGTCAATCAGAAACATCCCGAAACTCCTCCCCAATTACAACCAGACTTATGTAATGCTGATGGTTCTGGCTCTGCAGCGTCTAACCGTATGAGCAGTTAGTCATAATTCCACCAAATCTGTTTAACCCTGAAAGCAACTGAGTGCGCAAACACACTTGCGGCCGATCGTCGCAGCAACGTTAAGAACTCACTTTTAAGGATCCTTTGGTGAAATTATTGTTTTGTTCAATTGTTAAATTGAAAAAGTCCAACTGAAATCCCGTGCCTCCCGATCCCGGAACATAACCTGGCACTCGAATCGAAACCACCTGCGTGAATTGCAAAAAGTTAACACTTCCCAACGTATTCTGGGATCAGTTTTGATTTGTTAAAGCGTTTGCCCTTCAAGGTTTTCAGTGAAAGATTTCCCATCAAACGAGTAACTGCAACGTGTGAGATACATGCTCTGAGGGGTTTTAAAAGTTTATAATACACTGCATTAACTCTGTCATAAAACATTGCAACAGCAACTATCAACGAAAAGAAATTGGTGAAGCTTGCTTATGTCTAATTCCAGGTTCGCACTGCGCGTGTTAGATTATGAAACATATTTGGTTTATCTGATAGTGGCAAATAGGCAGTTTTTTGCAGTATGCATTGCTTGACCATCAAGATGCTATGATGCCAAATTTTTTGATTGATTTTTTGTTAATTATGTCGAATCGAGACGATTCAGTATGAAAAAATGTCGAACATTAAAGTGTTAAGCGTTCTAGGGAAAGACAGGAAGCACCAATCGCCGCGAAGTCATGATTATGTTATAATGTTACAACAAGTAAGTTGCATCGAATCACGACCAGAAAATGCTGGTAATCACTCATGTGCAATGCCAAACACGCTAAGACACATACGTATCCACTGTTTTGCGACAACCCGAAATTTGATTTTACTTTCTTTACATCAAGAAGCACAGTGCCCTCGTTTCATCCCTGATTGTGTGTATCTGTTTTACTGTACAACTGACACATAAACATTGGCATTAATAAAGCTCAAATAAAAAATCTGGTTGAATAACTTACTTTACGATAATTGTAGCCAAGAGAATAGTCATGCATTCATTTTCATATTTTGTTGTATCGCTGAAGTGATACGTTCTTTTCTGCTTACCATAGGCGCCTTATTGTCTGCCGGAAACAGTGAAGGGGTGTTTTGGACAAAGATTATTGTCCGAACGGGAAAGGAATAATTTTTCTCTTGATGCAGAATGCTTGACGCTGACGTTAGAGAAGCGTGACGTAAAACGTCTGTTGGTATGGTGACCGAGACAGTTGGACGCTCCGTTTGAGGGGGACGAAATATCACAGGTTTGTATGTTCCATTGATTTCCTTTGATTGCGATACCTGACAATGTACGGTTACTCCTGATTTAATAATTGCCAAAGTTCTGCAAATGTTTAAACACCATTTAAAAATCCATATAAAAACCACACAAACATGTGTGGTCACGCTACACACACGAAAGTGTGTATTACTATACACGCACACTCACATCCATGGTTTGGGCACTCCAATGAAATTTGTCAATGTTTTCAAACACATTACCATTGATTGAAACGCTTTAGGCTTGGAGTCTAGAATTTACAACTCCAACGAAGTAAATTATTTTTTGGCAGGTGGATCCATGCATGAGGAATTTGCCTTTCATTTGAAAGTCTTTTAATAAAACATTTATGAAACCTGAATCATGAAAAATGTCTGTTAATAGAAAACCTTTTACGAAACAGTCTTTTGTAACTGTTTTCCAAACAACGTGTCTCTAAAGTGGTAACCCCATTTTTGCGATAATAGTTATAACCAAGTTACATTGGGATCTTTATTCTAGAAAAACAACTTACTTGAAGGTTTGTTAGTTCTGTAACAATTTCGAGCTGCTTTTCACTTGAAGGCAAAATCACTTTGTTCGCCAAATTGGTCAGCGCAAATAAAAGAGTCTGCATTGTGCTTTGCTGTGTACTGGAAGAAATGTAGGAAATGCAAACATATGAATTGGTGCTTCAGAAGAAAGCTGTAGCATTGATGCAAGAATTTTCTCTCTTTTTTACAAAACAAACTAAGTACTCCAAAAATGTTTTTAATGTTTTAGTCAATAAAATCCGTAACCTCATTTGAATTGCATTTTTGACTGCTGACAACCTATCATATAGCCAAATACAACGGTATTCTACAAGGTACAGTTTCTATCCACTTACAGTAGACCCTGCAAAATGAATAGAGAAGTGTAATTTAAATTCTGAAAAGGTTCCGATAACACCCATAACATTGTCAGGGAAGTTCCGAATCGTTTATTACTCGCAAGTGCAAAACAATGCATCATTTTGTGTTGGTTGGAATTCACATGTTACGTTCATGCAGAGAATGCCATCAAATACGTGATGAGTGTTAAACATTGCCTTCATCTCACTTTGAACAAGACTACGGAAAGCTTCAGAGAAATCAAACTACTGGGTTACTAACGTTTTATTATTGAAAATATTTGATTGAGTTGCAGCAATGAGCTGATTGGATGTGATGACAGCATCTTCAAGTGTCTGTTTCGTGATCTGCAAAAACGATGGTGGAAGGATATCGTTACCGAATTATTTTTAGACAATCTTTCTGACCCACAGTCGTGAGGTTTCCTATGCTTGTTTGTCTCTTTTAGTATTGACTCAATCAGAAACTAATTGTTTTTGTTTCCATCAACATCGAAAATCGCAACAGGCGTTTTTTCAATGCTACTTCAGAATATTTTGCGCAAAAACCGCAGCCTGAGACTGACTCTTACATTCGCTTGAATTGGTTCAGTTTCACTAAGACTCCGCAAAATCTTGGTGACAGCAGAAATGTTGGATGCTGTCAGATTGTTGACGCTGGCTGTCAGTGATTTCACATCTGACATTGCCCTTTCAACGGATTCAGTTGTTTTGTTCAGAAAAGATATCTGAAAATGAATTGTAAACTTATCATGACAGCAGTGGCCAATGGATAGATAACAGCATTGGCAATAAGATCCTTTGGCCTAAATAATCACCGATTGATGGTCCCCAACATCATAAAGAAATCCCTTATCAGAAAGACTACTACAAAGGGTTTGACCAACATTCTCTTATTATTACACCTTGGGTAGAATAAGACACACAAGTCAAATGTAGTACAAAGTCAGTAATTATTCTCCATAGACACACACGAATCAATCAAAAATTTTTTTACCTTGGACTGAAATGAAGCTTATGACAATGCAAAACTGGCAAACAGGAATAAATATGCCCAAGAAGCAAATTCTCCCGAAATTCAATCTCTTGGGTTTGGATTTATTTTCACAAAATTTTGAAGTTTTTTTCCGCTCTTTAAGGATAAGAAACTCAGTGAGTAGTTTAACGATTTTTATACGTGTTCCAATAAAACTGATAACTTTGCATATAACAGGGTTTGCAGCTTTGCTATTGTGCAAAGATTAGTGAAACAGATGGATTTATGTATACAGAGATTTTAGGTGCAAAATATTTTAAAATAACTTTTCCAAAATTAGTGCGGTTGTGCAGCCTTTGTGATTGGTCTATGCATTGCACATGTGCAAGAAATTTTCATATCTCAAACCCTCTGATTTCGTTGATAACTAGTCGACTGATTGCGCCAGAAAGTCAATCGAAAAAACATGAGATGCGTGCACATTCTTTTTAAGAAACGAGTGAATTAGAGTAACACTTTCGATTTTTGGCACTGTGATGTCACAAGGTCTACCTTGTGACATTACTGAAACCTGTAAAAAAGTAGTAAAGGGTTTTATGTTAAAAAGGAAATTTCGAACTTTGCGTGGTCTCGGAAGAAAAGAGTGCTAAAACTTCCAGAAGCACTCAACATGTTCATAAACTACTTTGCAATGTTCGAGACTTCCTGAATTATTCTTGCACTGCAAGCTGTGATTGTTTATCTTTGGATACCATTTTAAGAACACGGAAAAAGAAGCACATCTGGACGATTGCCAAGTATTTCATAAACTTGACTACTCAAACTACCTTCTATATTGGACAAACGCAGAAAACTCGCAATTTCTTCATGATGAGTGCAATCCACCAAAATCCAACTACCAAACTGCTGATGACACCAAGAATGTGTACTCACATTCAGATTATTTCACGGACTTAAAACTCCGAAATTTTGTCTTCTGCTTCACTGTGAGCTGAGATATCGGAGGTCAACTTGGATTAGTTTTTCAATCTTTTAAATATGTTTTCTACATGGACTGTCCTGCTTCGTATCTCTTTTTCGTATTCATACTTCAGATCATTATTATTGGCGTCAGAACTTTTACTTTTACGTAAGTCTTAAATCGTGCGATGAGGATGGACGTTACTATAATATTTTCACAGTTGAAAGTGTATTTAGTAATACTTTAGTACAACGCCGTCCCAGGGGCGTGCGGAGCATGGGGCGAGCGAGGCAATGGCCCAGGGCATCAATGGAAGTGGGTGTAAAAAGAGTGAATTTACAAAAAGTGCATTTTACAAATTGCTGGAACAAATTGCTGGAAATATTGTAATGGGTAGTCTGTGTCCAGGTGAGGTTATTGCAGAATCTAGTCTGGGTAACCACCCTAAAGAATGTTATCGTTAAAGTCATTTAGTCTGCAATTTTCCAAGGTTCGTTTCATTTTAATTCCGTTTAGCAACAATTACAAGACAAGATGAGCGTACATACCACAATTATAGACAAAACAGAACTCTATTTCAGAATACAAAATAAGTAGTAGTTGTACTTACAATTGGAATAGAATCATCATCGTAGCAGGTCCAACATACACTTTCACTGATCATTCTTATTTTCAATATCTCTGTCTAACGTTCAGCTACCTTAGTCGAGGGTTTTAGTCGCAACTGGCGAGACTTCAAATGCTCTGTAAAAATGCGCTGCGCTGCAATGCCTGAGTATCAGGTTTCACAGGTATTTATACGTGAAGCCTTAGTTACTTCTATTCAGCCACCCATGACCTTCAAACATCATGTAGGTGGTTTATCTTTATTCTTTTACGTGGTGTTTTCAGTTTCACCTACGCATCAACCACGCCAAGATCCTATTGGTGCGTTGAGTTGTTTGCCGCTTACCACGGGCTCTGTCATTTGGTGGTGAGCAGCTGTTTTTCAGTGTTGCTTCTATCTCTATTTCTCCAAGGTTTGAGCATACTATAGGTTTTGCAACCATTGCGCAAGACTCTTGCTTATCAGAATGTCGGTAATGCCCGCTCTTCATTGGTCAGTTTCCTTGCACTGATTTTACTTCTGCAGCGTTTGCCTTTCTGCAGTGTGCAATCTTGACTTTGTCGGCCTTTCACTTTAAACCGGTGCAGCTTTTTCTTTCCTAGAGTATTGCTTCAGCCTTTGGTATTCCTCGAGTGCTCTATTATTTGAAAATGTTGTTTTCTCCATGCTTTATGTTGCAAAGTCTGTTGTGGATGCAAAGCATCCTCAAAACTATCAACGTAATAATCAAACCAAAGCGGAGTGTACACTGAAATAAAACAAGACCTTTAAAATTTGCTTCTTCAAAGTTAGATTTATGTGTAAAGAACACTTCATGTTAATGTTGGTGTCTTTTCTCGTTTTTTTTGTTTAGTGGCAGAGCGAATTGTGTCACAGGGATATATCATGAGTGACGATTTGACGACAGGTTCTTCGTGTTCAATTGTTCAGAATACAATAAATTTGTCAGAACGAAAGAAAATCCTTCGGAGTTATTGACACTTTCGGCGACACAGTACATTTCAAAACCTACTATATTTTTGAGTGGAGCATCAGCATATGTTCTGAAACGTACTTCACACATGTGAAGTACGTTTCAGAATGTACCCTGGCGACTTTGGTAGGGGGACATAGAATCCGGCAGTGGTCCTTAGCATCACCAAATCTTCGCATGACGCTGTGTCGTCCACTTCTTGCAATCTATGCACTGCCATTCACTGGCATCCTTGTTTGGTAGTATTTTTACGTTACTAATAGTCTTGGGCGCGTTGTCAGCGTTTTTCGCAGATAGCCGGCAGTCTTTCATTTGTTTTCAGCACTTTTCACGTGCCCACGTGTTTTAGATTTTCTTTCAGTGCTTTATACGTCACATTCACTTCTCTATGACACAAAGCCTTTTGATTTCGATTTGCTTGTCTCGGGTTACGTTGCTTCATTTCAGATGAAAATTGATCATGAAAAATCTTTAACGTCTGGAAATTCACGATTAATTTTCTTTGAAAGCGTTTTTAGTTTTGATGAAAGCTTGTTTTTTCAGTTTTCTCAAATCGTTTATTTTAGTGCATTGATGATCATTGGTGTATGTTTTTTTTTTATACCGAAACATATGTTGCAAAGGTTTTCATACAGAACTCACTTAGATATTTACCTATTCCTTTTTGATTCATCTGGGAAGTGCTCTACTGAATGTCTTTCGTTCATAATCACGACCATATTTGTATATAATGTGTTGCAAGCATCAGAGTTTGTTGCGCATTTCTTTGAATAAACTTCAATGTACCCAGATAAAACTCTTTTGCAAACACAAGTAATAATCTCCTCCGGAAATTGCCAAGCTCTTCAACACAAAAGCTTCCTGGAAACGAGCAATTACCTACGTTCGATGCTAGGTTCTAATGAAATTATTTTAATTTTGAATTTTTTTGCTTTATTTTTAACAAACACCTCGACGCAATAACAATGAAATGAAACTAATTTTTGTCGAAATAGTAGAAAAATCATTGATTCTGTAAAAATATGGGAAAGAACTGTTTCAGAGTGTAGAAAGTTAACAAAAGACTGGAAAAATTAAATTTGTTCGGTTCTAATTCTACATACCTCGTCTGAGACGTCTTGAAGTGCTGTTGCAATGTCTGCAAAACGATGCGTTTTGATAATCATATTAGCATAAAAATCAGTAAATATACTTATCAAAAAGTCGTGCAAAAGTAACCAAACCGTGAAATAATCTTTGGTAAGAAATGCACGGAGTTGCTGCAGATTATTATTGCAAACAATATAGCCACAAATTTGATCAACATTCTGAAGTGTGCAAACATTTGTCGGCCAATTCCCCCGCTCCGATTGAACTTCCAAAAGGAACTTCTACTCAAGTCGTTTTTAATACAGTAACACCAGCCAGATTACAACATTGATGGCTCGTCTACTTTATGACGTTTAGAGCACGAATGTCTTTAAACTGCATCTTTACATTTCTGCTCACACCTGTATTTTTATAAATGTTCCTGAAAATATCTAACGACTAAGAAATGTTCAATAAAATAAGGTTTCTCTGAACATCTGTGAAAATGCATGAAGCAAACACCGTCACTTTTGTCACGCAACCAAATTTTCATTCTCTGAATATATGTGAAAACAAATGGTATCAACAACTTGATGCGAAAATGAAAAATCAAAACAGAATCATCTCCCATGTGAAATAATTCTTATTTTTTGTGTCATTTGACATGGTCTGATCTTCTCTACTGCCCAGTGTGCTAGCATTGTTTGTTCCCATCGCAGAGTTCAAAGGCAAACTCTAGAGATTTTTTACCATCGTGTCGAATGCAAACTCACTCAAGCCTTCTTCCTACCTTCCTAGTCATTACGGTGAGTTGTTTTGAGCCTGAGCAGTTTTTCGACCATTGGCGTCATTCATTTAGTTTCGACGTTCTAGTGAAATCATTTATTTGAGTAAAGGTATCTTCTAGTCTTATTTGTCGCTGATGGTGTTCTTGGCGTTAGGCAGTTAGTGAATAGTTTTCATTTGGTGTTCATTTTGGTCTAGGGTTTGTTTGCTTTCTCTGGTCTTACTTCAGCTTTTCAATTTTTCGCCCGTAAGCTTTACTTGCAAATTTCAGGATTGAGGATGCGTAAATCGATTTACTGTTAAAAAATAGCTGGTCGATACCTCGATTACATCCATTGTGAAATGTAATATTGTTTTTGATATTTGTGGCCATATTGTTCGCAATAAATATGATATAATCTAACGAATAAGCACATAAAACTATAATGACATTACAAATGGATTGAAAGTTTTGTTTCGAATCGCATGCTGTTCTTCAGCATAGCCTAGTTGTAGTTTTTGGAGGAAAGTCAATGCAATAAAATAAACTTTGATTGTTAAAGTGTGAACTTCCCATGTTTTTTCTTCGCAGTTTTTCAACTCCCTCCCCGGACTTGTTTCACAATTTCCTCTTTCTCATTAGAACCCGTGTTAAGAGTGAAAAACTTGTTTAGGTGTATTCAGATTTTGAAGAAAAAACTTGTATAGGGATTTTCAAATTTCAAAGAAAAAACTTCTTTAATAATTTTCAAATTTCCAGTCTTTGGGGATTTGCAAATTTCAAATCAAATTATGTTTCATCATGCATCTGATGAGCATGTGTCTTAAGAATGCCAACTTAACTCTGCTGCATTTTTTTTACCGCAGTGAAAGTAGGTATTAGACAACCTCAATGACGACTGATTTTGCCTTTATATTGGTTTGGTTTGGTGCAATCTCTTAGATCAACATTTCCGCCATTCCAAATATGAGAACGAGAAAACTGGTCATGCGCCTTTTCACATTAACCACTAGAACCTGCAGCACAATAACCATTGACCCCTGTGGAAGCTGCAGTAAGAATAGCGAATTGCAAGCTGTTTGAAACGCACACCCATTGAAATACAAATAAGGAAAAAATTATTTTACCAACGAAATTCGAAATAGATATGTTAAATCCTCTTCCAGAAATGTTTCCATTGGTGCGGAACCGAATGGTGATGTTGGCATCGCCAAGGTGGGTGAATATCGTAAAGTCAGAATTGCCGCAATATGTCCTAGGAACCTTTCAAAATATTTAAAAGCATGTGAATATTTTATTATTTCAACAACTATACTCTCTGAGTTTTTCAATTTTTGTAAAATCGCGTAACCTTCTTTGTTGTCTGTTTGACTGTGAAACAATTTGTGCTGAAAAGCAATACCATGGCCAGTCTTGATTTTAATGCAACGTTTGATATTGTGGTTTGTTGTTGGCGCTTTATAACTACCATGGTCTTGCAGCGCCATGACTGAGTTTGTACAATTTCTGGTTTCATTTTTATTCGTCTTGTTTTTATGTTCTGGGTGAGTTCCTTGCAGCTCTTCCGCACACTGTGCGCCTGGTGAGAAGGCTGCAGTACCAATTTACAATGTCTTGTTAAGACCCGGCCGAGAGGCGAACCATAAACAGTTTGCTTTTTCAAGCAAGCAAAAGAAAATTAAGTGTTTCTGCGCATTCATGCTTTAGGCTCCGCAAGCAAAGTAAATGTTCCAGTGAGTTTGC
>Ga0210059_1013974_pt1 | contig 11922 bp, 7 predicted proteins | sample Ectturendosymbi2_FD_188042 | JGI IMG/M metagenome (GOLD analysis project Ga0210059, IMG submission 188042) | Ecteinascidia turbinata endosymbiont from Florida, USA - Sample 2 (SPAdes) (version 2) | ecosystem: Host-associated > Tunicates > Ascidians > Unclassified | place: Key West, Florida... | reverse complement strand
TAAAAGACTTGAGGGGAATGGAAACTTGTAAAAAACAAAAAAATCGTTACCAATTATGCTTGTTTTTGCGCAGCAACAACGTTTACCTCAAAAATAATAGAAGAAAGTATACAAAATCATTCTGAAATTATTGGTGCGCGAATATTTGCAATTAATTTGTTGCTAATCGATCTTGATAAACAATAAAATTACCTATGGTTCTGTTATGAAAATGAACGTCCGCCCCTGTTGCGCCCTTTTTAAAGGACAGGGGGTAATACTCCCGTCATTTCACCGCTCTCCGGCGTCCTTGAAATTACTTATGATGCTGTTATGTAAGGGCACCTGTGCTTCCGTTGCCTCTCCTTTTAATGGGCAGGGGGCAGTGTCCCTGCCATGCACCCCAGTTCCGGCGTCCCTACTTCAAATGTTTGAACGATATGAATTTTGTGATTTCAGTATTGAATCAGCATATTTTTCAATTTAACATTTTGGGCCCACCGGCTATATTTCGCTAGAGTTCTGCAGGGTGTCAAGCTTCTTTAGTCGAAATTGGTGTTTTTTTAAATGTGTACATAAACTATCGAAGAAATGTAATGAAGAATGCAACTAATATTTTTAGGTAGTTGCCGCCAAATTGTTCGGTTTAAACAATTTTTGATGTAAACATTGGCTGTTTAGAATATTGTTTCCCTACTAAGAAAATGATTGGTAAGGGTTGATAACGCATTTGAAAAAATAGAAATAAGATTGAAATGATTGTTTTATTGTCACAACAAAATTACCTTCGGTTTCGGTACCCAGATCGGACATTTTGCCCATTTTGGTTTGCGGAAGCGACTTTTCTGGCTCGCACGTTTTCGGCCATAACTCTCCAAGCGATAATGCTAGGGAGCTAATTGAAGCCAAGAAAGATGCAGAAAGTCTTGTACGTACGATTGAAACAATTGGGCGCTTTTGGATTTGTACTTTTAGTGGGTAGTGTGACGGCACAAAGTTGTCCCACTGACGTCTGACGTTTTTGGGACCTGTGAAACAAAGGTCAATTCATCCGTTTTTAAAAGGAAACTAGACAAAAATCCGTTTTCATCCGTGCCTTCATTTTCAATCAATAACAACCAAAACATTTGCGCCGTAAAATATGTCTCGTGATTTCGAAAAAGCGTGCCGAAACACGAAGCATGGAATGTTTTCGTTTCCGATATCCTTACTACCAAGTGTTGTGCTTATGTGTCAAATATAGCATAAAAGAAACGTTTGATAAGACAACGCCTTAAAATCACCTGCAGTTAAAAAAATCGTTTGCGACAACGTTTACTAGTTTTTGCACGTTCATCAAACAAATATCCTGCAGATCTTTTTAATATGTTCTATCAGTTACTTGAAAGGTTGCACTGCTTCTAATCACGACTTCAAGAATTCCATGCGACAACAACGACACCTGGTAATACATAATGAGACCTGGTAACGGAAAAAGATTTGCTGAACGCCTTTGATTAAAAAGCAATTCCGGAATGTGAAGAAATCATTGATGAAACATGCATTTGCTGAAAATCTTCCATTTCTTTATTTCGGACAAACAATCAAACCTTAATGCTGCAGGCAACTCAGCGAGTTTTTTTTGATGGTTTACAATTCCTAGAAATTGTACATGTTTTTATTTTAAACGAAAATCGATACATCTTTCAACGATAAACATCTAGCGAATATATCAAATGTTACTAGCTAGCAAAGAACGAATAACAATCACATACAACAAGTATGTCAAAACAAGTGCTGTTTCTGATAATGCCTCTCCAAAAGAAACACAGTTTCATCATCCAGAGGTGATGTGAGAATTTTGCTAAGAGGAAACACGAAGATTAACTACATATTTTTGTTGTTGGCTGACATTTCGTGGCATTATATAAGTATTATCAATGCTACAAAATATTTTAATGATTTCCGTAATCTTTTTCACGCCCGACATAAGTCAGTTTTACAACGTGTAGATTTCGTTCAGATGCTTTGTGGTTAATGTCAGACTTCTTGTTAAGTTTACACGTTTGATATGTTCGTGTTTTCTGTAAACTACCGTCTTGGTCTTTTTTTATTACTCTAAACTTGATTCAGGTTCAGCGTCATTATACTCCCTTCTTGCTCCCGCTAGAGCAGGCGTCTCCAAACTTCGGCCGGGCGGCAAAGTCATTTCATCCGGCATCAAACACATTTTGTCAATAATGACAAACGAATACATTTACAAAAACCTTGTTGATTTGATAGAATGTAACATATCACGAAAAAATCAAATTACGTGTGATGTCCAGACCTTGCACTGTTTTGCAAGGCTTATGTGGCCCTCAATTAAAAGCTCTAGGTTTTCTGCAGTTGAGCAAGAAGCAATTCCGAGTTTTCATTGTCGCAGTTGGTGTTGTATGATTTATTCACTACAGCTTTGAGTTTGCTTCCTTTCCCCGCCCTTGTTTTAGCCTAACAACGTTTCACCTGTTAGCATTGCTTTCAGATGTAAGGCCTGACGATGCGTAGTGTTACGTGAAATCGATTTCCAATTAAAAATTTGAGATAGATTCCTTGGTTGTTTCACCTGTTTGAGTGAAGTTACTTATGTGGTTCTCTGACAAAAAGTTTGGAGTCTCCTATTGCAGAGTTTCACAAGTAGTCGGCGGTTCCCTCCGCCTACTTGAGCAGGAATGAACGCGGCAATTTTCGCAGAGAATGTTGTATTGGTGGAAAGTCGAGGGAAGATTAAGTTTGGTCACTTGAAAGTATTTTTTTTCTTAAACCAGGAGAATATTGCTTGTCTTCGAATATGTCACATGAAGTTTTCCTTAGGAAATAAACAAAACTTTTCTTTGCGGCATAAGGACTCGACTCAATCTTTGTTTTTAATTATTAAGAGCCTGCATAAGAACCTGCAGCATAATCACTGCAGTTCAATCACTGCAGTTCAATTTGCAATACACTGATGATGATGACACGAGTTATCGAAACGTTTGCAATATGTCGTTTGTATCGCTTTCTTTGGCCTTGATTGTCATTACAAACTTCTTAGCACTTCCACTTTTCGTGTACCAATGTTTTTAATTATGTAGAGGAAAAGACCGATCCAAAAGTTCAACTTTCACACGTATTTTTTCTGAAAGGTAAGTTGATATTTGTGTGGATCTTTTAACTTTGATAGTACTATGAATTAAACTTTTATTTGGTGTTGATTCAAAACATTATGAGCTGGTAGTTAAAAAAACAATGAAGTTTTTAATTTGCTATAAATCTCTGGTGTATTACCACAAGAACATTGCCATCCTTCTTCTTTAGTTTTAAGTACGCTTCACCAGGCTTAAGTTCATAAACTTCTCTTTTAAGGAAAAAGTATCGAAGTTTATTATTTTTCTGAATGTGGGTTTTATATTCGATTCCAAAATAAGTTGGTAAACATAGTAGTTATTTCATATCTAGCGTAAAACCGTTGTCGTGGTCGTAACATTAGCTTCACAAGGATTAACATTTTCACCAGTCGATTTTGCAAAAGCAAGTTTATCTAGCAACTGGCTAGCTGAACAAGATTAGCTCAAATGCAAAATACGTAAAACAACAACAACAACAAATAAGTTTTCAATGAATATTTTAGCAGCCAAATCCGTACGCCCATCTCATATACTCAATTTAATACGGGCAAAACGTAACTGGTTACAATAGTTTGTGTTGCACAGGGCCGGATTTAGACAAGCTGAGGTCCAGGGCAGCCTTGGTGTGGAGAGCCTTAATAACGCAAGGGAATATAATTCAAGGTCAAGGAAATACTATTATCAGATAGCTGTAAATATGTGATCATAAGTTCATTAGACACCCGTAAAATTCACTTTCGCCCAAATAATGCTTTCGTTCCGTTGGTTATAGTTTTCTGTCAGAAAAAAAAGAAAAAATGAAAATAATTTTAATAAATATAAACTTTACTTTGCTTCCTAATACTGTTGTTATTAACTATTTTCATGATTATTCATATTAAATATGTTGAACCAGCCGGAACCAAGGGGCTCACTGTTCATGACTGTGGAGGCCCTTGGGAAGGTACCCATGTGTCTATGCAGAAACAACGTAGTTTCTTGTTACTTTTGCAAAAACTGAGAAGCGCCTAAAACAAACATAAAAGTCGAAAGAAGTTATTATGTGTTTATACAGAAACTAGTTGCTGGTTACTTTTTCAAGATTCAGGTTTACGGAAGTGGCGCACAAGGTTAAAACTTGAAATTTACGATGTGCGAAAATTTTAAATGGAAGAAACTACTTTTTGTAAAAATCAAAACAATATTTCGATTGGCATTTGAGTTGTTTCCAACATTGTGCTACAAGATTAACAAAATTGAACTAGTTTTAGAACAAGAGTCTTCTTTCTGCGGTATATTAGCGACAGATGGTCATAAGTGAGTCGCTGCTCGTTGGAAATATGATGCTACAATGCGCAGATTTTGAAAAAAATGTAAACGAAGGCAATTTAAAACATTTGCAAGGCTTTGAAGGCTTTAAGACTTAACCAAACGCTACAACAGGTTCTCATGAACTTCTCCATTGTTGAGTAACGTACGTCACAGAGCAATGATAACGTCTGTAAGTCCTCTATGTACCAAGGCTGTGGATCCGGAACCAAAATTTCAGGCTCCGGCTCCACTATGTAAAAGTTTTTCGCTCCGGCTCCAGCAATCCAAAATTTCTCCGGCTCCACAGACCTGCTGCGTACTAGGCTCATTCATATTAGCCCGAGGTGTTGGTCAACGTATCGTTCGTTTGAAATGATTCTCGAAATGGGAACTGTCCATCGGATTGGACTTCCAATCCACTGTTCTATACAAACGCATTGCTTCAAAAAACATTCAGTCCGATATAAATTATGTTTTAAAAAATACTTAATCGCATAGGCAGCTCGGACTCCAAAGGATGAGCCGGAGTAAAGCGCGAGCGAACGACGTTGAGAGAACGCCTACTATGAACGATATTGTTTTATTCAGGTCACTTCAAGCATGAACGCGAAAGGCCAGACATTGACCGAAAATATATGAACAGTGACAAGGCCCAAAGAAAAGAGTACGAGTTAACAACTTAGTGAAGTGGGACCGTGGGTGGTGGTACAAATATACAAAACAAGCAAGCTTGGGTTCTCCGGTATAAATCGCAATCGAAGACTCAGGCTAAGCCCGAGGAGACCGTGTGCTGGAGTTGCCAGTGGGCTACTAAAAACACTGAGAACACAGCATAAAAAAACAAGCAAAAATGACGCAGTATTGACACTTGTCTTAAACGCATTCAAAATCACAACTTTTCCACACCTTGAACACAGAAGTAACATGACTGAATGATCATTCTACAATTGCATTAGATACCGGAATGCAAAGACAAGACAAAACGTATGTAGCAACTAGCAAGCTGTCTGTAAGGATGCCAATTTTGTTGCCAATGCAGAAATAAATATAGGCGTTTAGTGATGTCAATGCAAAAACAAAAACACAATCGAAACTGATCTGTCAAACATTTCATTTTGCGTATGAAAGTCAGCAAAATTTCCCTATTTAAAATGATGTCAAAACGCTTGAAATTACATCAATTCCTTTAATGGTGGGACAAGAACTTTTTCCTACACACAAGCATGGGTGTTGGAAAGGGTAACAAGAATTAAAAAATTTCAGCTAAAAAGGCTGTTTTCTTAGTTGTGAGTGGTAAAAAACAAATTTCACCACTTTTGTCACCCCTTGGAAAAACCGAAAAACTTTTGAAAAAAAACCACTAGCGCCCCCTGGATAAAATCCTTCTGACGCCCATGTACACACGCATATAAATTACACCATTTTTGTAAAAATTGTGTTGTATTACACCATCTGGCAACACTGTTCAACAACACCCATACGGTAAGCAAGCCATAGCAGGGTGACAGACTGCGCACAGTGTGTTCTGCCAAACAATTACGAAGTCCTGCCAAATTCACTGCCAAGTTACAAATAATCTATTAAAAGTAATACTGTATTGACAAAATACTGGCAAAATTCTGCAACAGTTTTTTTCATTAAATGATTCACTTTGACAATGGACCTAATATGATTGTTTTAGTTAAACTTCTTTAGGCAAAATTTGAAATTTAAAAGTGGGGGACCTTGGCCCATGCGACCCCCGGTTCCGCCACCTATGCTTATCACTTAGGACAGGCAATTATTTTTCCTGGAAATTCTTAAAACCGTTGTCTGACGTCACTGACTAAGGAATGATGCTATTGACCATTTGCGTGAAATAATTTTCACTGGCCAAGTGCATGTAGTCCTAGTTTAAGATTTGCTGAAACATTGGTGTTGCTACATGCTTTACAATTAAATCGTAGGGCAGTATTTGAGTCAGACTTAATTTTGATGTTAAGGGTATTTTTCAGAAGCCGCCTTGACAATTGAACTCAGGCACGAATTTGAACTTGACTTTTAAAATCGGATTTTATTCTGAAGTAATTCAAATCTTTAGGCCTACTCCAAACTGATATTCTACGGTGTTTGGGTCTGAGAAAACATCATGTCAATCATGTGCTCAAGGTGCATTCTGGAACATTGCCCATCCGCTTACTACCAATCAACTCAAAATCACCTTGCATTGCAAATCCAGACAAACGCCACATGCAACATCACCTCAGAGAGAATTTTCAACCTCTTGTAGAATAAAAACCAGTGCATACAGTAACAATCACCACCTACCAACGAGTTGCAAAGTGACTATAGCCTGTTGAAAACAGAAAAAATCTTGCGCAAACAGGCACGACGCCATGTCTACTTCATTCTTATTTTTTCACTTTGCTTTTTCGCTGTCTAGAATAAAAATGCGTATCAACTGTAATCACTGCAGGTAAGCCTCATTGCCGTTTTAAAACAATGTGCTATATCAATGTGCATTGTAAAGTTTCAGAGCCTACAATTAAAATACGCTGCCTCCCACCATCACCAGGATGAACAAAATGGTTCTACCACCTATTACAGCCCAATGCACTTGCCAGCCCGGCGCTGCGGAAACCACAGCTTCAGGCTCACAGTTACAGGTTGGATGTGCTTGATTGATGGGCCACAACCCGTCCACTTTGCTGCAGCGACGCCGGAGCTGCAAGCACTCACAACTTCAGGCTTTCGTCATTTGCAGTGCTTCCCATAAAAACACAAATTGATGTCTATTGTTTGGCTTTGTGCATAAATGTTTGGGCAGAGAAGAGACATTTACATTATCAACTCTTCTTGTTAATGCAAATTTAAATATTAAAGTAAAACGCGGGCTAACCTAAAAACGAAATTTATCGTGAAAATAGGGTGCTACAATTCCGTGGTTCTTATATAAAAGCCGACACTGAACATGTACGATTTTACAAAATAAAAAATAAGTAATTTTTTGCAAAAGGCATATTTGTCATTTTGATTTGTTGGTTACAAACGTATGATAAAACAAGATGTAAAGCAAGTGTAATGTCTTCAACATGTTAGTGACATCTCTTGTGACTATAACGATGCCTGGAGAGATTTCAAACTATGTTAAAAGCCCTGAAAATTAACATAAAAAGAATTAGCAATGATGGTGAAATAATTCAAAGTGTGTTCTAAAGGGTTTTATTAAATTAACATTACAATTCTTACGCAATAATTGAAGACTCGTGCTGACCACTTCGGTGTACTAGAACAGGGGTTCCCTACCTTTCTTTAACCATGTACCCCGTTGGCATTTCCACAAATGAATAGATACCCCTAAAATTTCTTGTGACAAAAAGGCTGAGTAAAATAAAAAAAGTCCACCGCGCTTTCAACAGAACTGAGATTTTTAGGACGATACAGGTAGGTATAAACATAAATTCAAGAGGTATAATTTTTTAGAACTATAGACTCGTTTATGTCTCAACGTTAATTTGTAGGGGATGTGCAATAAATGTACCCCTAGGGGTACATGTACCCAGGTTGGGAATCCTTGTACTAGAATGAAATTTGTCGTAAAACGAACGGGACTTATTTGTTCACATGAAAATTGTTTGGCATGTATTGGAAACTGTAACAGGATAGAGACTCCAGTGAGTCTCATGAACTTGTAGAGAATTTGGGAGAGGCATTTTACTCCTTAGTTTTGCAAAATTAATGAGAAGATTTATGATTTTAGTAGAGAAGCTGCAAGAGACATTTTTACTTTTTTGACAAACTGTCGTATTCAACAAATGGACCGTGCTTTATTATTGTTTTCCAGCTTAGATAGGTATAACATTATTTTAAAGTCTTTTTCAATCATCGTTGTTTTTAAACTGCCTAAAAGAAACATAAAAATCGAAAATGCCAGTACGAAGAAATTCGCAACATGAGAACACGGCGATCAACCGTACCATACAAAGTAAAATTCCAGTTTTTCATGGAAAAGTGCTTTGTTGAAGCAAATCTCATTTAATTGGAATAAACATAAAAATTCTCTATACGACAATGCTGATTTTGGTTCTACTTGAGAATCAAGCAAATACTTAGGTTATGCTGAAACTAAAACCCGGGAAATGAACTAAAAAACTTAAAATCCTTCGAGGAAAAATTAATTAAAAAAAATATCCCTTGGCAAAACTATTCATTAGGATTCCACAGTGGGTGCTTACTTGGAATCTCTGATATCTGTGCTCCGTGCAAAACATGACGTCATTTCTATAGGAATTCAGAAGTATGAATTTCACCAGTGTTGCGGAGTCGGAGTCGGAAGGAGTAGGAGGTTTTTGGGTGGAGTCAGAGTCGGATTCCTAACAACACTGGGAGTGGGCGTCGGAGTCGGATTTTTTTGTCCGACTCCGACTGCGGATATCCAATTGGATTATTGTTTTAATCACACTCTTAAATTGGGAATTCCTGCTGAAATGGTACAGTTTCTTTTGAAACTTTTGTTGAAACAGAGATTTCTTGCTGTGCACCACGATCTCCATTGATTTTAACAGCAAAATTTCATTCCCTTTATGTTAAGGAGTAGGAGTCGGAGTCGGATATTTTGGAAAGTCGGAGTTGGAGTCGGAGTCGGATATTTTACTTCCGACTCTGCAACCCTGAATTTCACACAGTCCTCACGCATGTTTTGTCGACCAAGAGGAATCACACGACCTTGCCCTCGAGAAAAATTTTGGGAGTGTCGCGGGAGCACGGGGACAGCCGCCAGTTACTGGCAGTAAAGCCATATGTATTCCTGCTTAGCCGTTTGGGTCTGTATCGCCAGAGTTAAATCACCACCATTTCCCCTGGGTGTTGGACACCGACAAAGGTGCGTGTTGTCACCACTTCTCTTCGTAGTCTATGTGTATTGAGTAAGCAATCACATCTGAGTCGACGAGGTCGTCACTGTTGGAAGCTGCAAGATCAGCTGCTTGCTTTTTGCGGAGGATCCGGGGTGGCTTGCATTCTCTTAACAGGGACTTCACCAACCGTTTCTCAGCTGCGTGTGACCAAGCCAGAATGAAAATGAGCTCTAAAAACACCGAGGTGTTATGTCTCCCCAGAAAACACCAAGCCAATGTACGCCACAAGTAAGCGGAAATAGACTGGAGCAAGTGGATAAGTTCTTTAAGGCTCGTAGAAGCCACGATCCTGACTATTAAAGTTATTATAGGACATAACTCGCGAACGGATTGCGCTAGGGCAAGGGGTTTCCATCCCAACCTTTCTTTGACCATGTACCCCTACAGCATTTTGAAATACTGTATAAGCATGTACCCCTTTAGCATTTCAACAGATGAATATGTACCCCTAAAATTTCTTATGACAAAATATTTTATCATGATTAATCATGGATAAATTTAAAAATAAGCGTATAACGGTTTTTGAAAATAATGTTCATTAATATATGTATGCATATTTGTTAATAAAAAATATGTAAATATATATTTCTCTTCTACTGTTAACCTTAAATGTACCCTTTCGGATAGGCAAATGGTACCCCCAGGGGTACATGTACCCCAAGTTGGGAACCTCTGCGCTAGAGAGTCAGTGAAGACATCCTCGGATTCGGAAGACAAAAATCGATAGGATGAGTTCTAATAAGGTACCTTAAGCTTGTAGAACTTTGAGAAAATGCAAATTATTTATTTTCCGGAAGCGATTTTTGGCAATTTTGGGAAAAATTGAAACAATCCTTTCACGCTTCCCTGTTGAATTTTTCAAAGCAGTTTTATTGCTTTTAATACGTTTGAAGAACTCAACCAACAAAATGTTCCAACCAAAGAGAATCATTACTTCTTTGGGGGAAAATGCTGAGTAAAAAGAATGTGCGGGGTTACTGGATTTTCGGATGACGTAATCAAGGCCTGAGAAAAAAATACAAGGGCTAATTTCTTTTTCTCTTTCAAAATAAACTAGGCAAAATCCGCATCTTCAGAGCCCTTGATGGGCCTTCTAGCGTTAGTGGTTGAAAAGTTATGGCCTGAAAACAACAAAGAAATTAATGAACTTTGTAGGGGATTATTTAATTAATTTTCCATAAAAATTTGCATAATTTCTTTTTCTCTCAATGTTTTCACTTTAAGTTTGGTGGGATGTTAGAGAAACCTGTTCTGCAATTTTCGTATATTTCGTGCTTGACTGAGTACAATTTACCCTTCAAAGACCTAAAGAATGTAAAAACAACCGTTCCTTGAAAAGTTTTAAGTACGTTTGGTATTCACGTCACGAGTGACGGAAAGCAGAAAAACGAAAATGATGCATGTATAGGTCAAGAAATGCCGTTCTGTGTGAGCTTTATCGCTCTGTGGTGATACAAAAGAGCTTTCTAGCACTGCAAAGCTGTCAGGTAGGCTTTAAGTCGGTCTTTGCTCCGATCCTCACCTACGGTCACAGATCTCAGTTAATGACTGAAAGAGTTTTATCTTGAGTACCAGCGGCAGAGGTGGGATTTTGCAAAGAGTTCACGGCATTACACTTCGCGACAATATGCGCAGTTGTGAAATTTGTAAAACCTTGAATGTCAAGTCACTTCTCCATGTACGATGGTGGGATCACGTGATCAGAATTCCCCAGGAATGGTGGACGAGCCTTTCTGGCTACACCTCGGGAAAGGGGCCAAGAATTTCTCCAAGGCCTAGGTAGCGTGATTTCGTCTCCGACCTAGCATGGTCCCATCTACCATGGGATCTAGCAGAAGCAACAAATGTTGGCGCAAAGCGTGAAGTAATTCGAGACCCCCCTAGGGCTTCTCCCACTGCGAATTTACTTACAGAAAAAGCGGGTGCATGTGAAATGAAATGAAAATAAACGAATGTTAGTCCCACACATGTGATAACAATCATGATACAGGGTTTGTCAGAAATCATGCCTTTCACAATTACGTATTTCCAGACGACACCACTTCTTTGGTGCAAGGCAAGCGTTACGAAGAAGCGTTCGGAATCCTGGATAAAAGATACCAGATGGGTCGAGAACTACGCGATGCACAATTTCTACTGAATCGTTGTGTTTGCGCCATGGCAACTGACCGATTTGAGGAATTCTGGAAATTGTTGAATGAACTCAAACAGTTTGTTAAACAACATGTCTATCTTCCGTTCGAAGATGCATTAGAGTATGGAGAGCAGCTTGAAAAAGATAAAAAGTATTTTGAATCGATAATTTTTTATCGCATTTTTGTAGATTTGTTTACTGATGACATTAGCCCCCGTAGAATGGCTCATGTAGTTGAGCGCTGCATGTCTGGCATGAGAGCAGCAGTTTACAGCATGACGGCAGCTAACTCAGAGGTAAAGTCATTGGTTGAAAAACGCATCATCCCCATGATGGAAAATCTGGCCGACAAAGTGTTGGATTGCGATGAGTTAGACATAAGACCCAAAAGCATTAAAACAGGGGATGTTTTGCACTATATTGAAGTGTGCGATCCAAATCTTTCTCGGAGAATTGAAACTTTAACCAAAGGCATTGCTTTGATGACAGATGGCTTGGG
>Ga0210059_1013972_pt1 | contig 11923 bp, 2 predicted proteins | sample Ectturendosymbi2_FD_188042 | JGI IMG/M metagenome (GOLD analysis project Ga0210059, IMG submission 188042) | Ecteinascidia turbinata endosymbiont from Florida, USA - Sample 2 (SPAdes) (version 2) | ecosystem: Host-associated > Tunicates > Ascidians > Unclassified | place: Key West, Florida... | reverse complement strand
GTTTGAAAACAACGAATGTGAAATGCCTCGCGGGCGCTGACGTGACGACGGTACGGTGTTTATCCCTCGCTGGCATGCGGCATACAGCAGCGCAAATGACGTTGTAAACGGCCATCTTGGTGTGTGCAGAAAGGTTACGATTAGTAAAAAAACGCTTACACTGCTCGATAAACACGACGTTGAATCTCCGCAGAGAGATCGCACGTGGAGGTAACGATGCTTCCCAGCAGACATACGTGAATTGTTCTATGATGTCACACTGAAAGCTACTAATGAAAAAGATTGGGGGCCAACGACGAACCTGATGGGAGGTAAAAAGACTTCCGTGTTTTTGGAATTAACGACCAGTCCTGCACGAGAGTATGCGGAAGAAATTGCATCCAACTTGTTGCTGCAGGCCGTCGGGCGTGTGTCTGGGCAGGACAGCATCGTCTGCTTAATGTAGATCGAAGATCTTGCCGTTTGTTACTTTGGTCGCTACTTGGAAACGGTGGATATTAAACAAACTACCATCGATCTTGTACTTGATGAGAACGCCGTCTGCCGAAAAGATGCCGTAACGGAAGACGAGAGTCATTACCACAAGGAACAGGTTGAAAATAGCAGGTGCTAGGGCGCAGCCATGCTTAACTCTTGAGTTCACACCAAAACTCTTCGACATTTCTCCTCCCTGCACGATGCCGGCACTCATACCAGCATGGCATTCCCACAAGATCCTGAAAAGATGGGAGTGCATTAAAACATGCCCACAACTCGCCACAGCATATCACGATTTCGATGAAGGCAATAAAAAGGTCACGATGTTTTCCCTACATTTCTCTTGGAGAAGTCTGAAAACGAAAATCATATCAGCAGCGCTGCGCGCGCGACGAAAGCCGCACTGACATTTGGGAACTATTGTATCAACCACAAATGTCCGAAGACGGCACAGCATTACACGTGCAAGTACTTTACCTGCGATAGAAATTCCACGGCTGTTGTCGCAGATAGCTCTGTACCTTTTGCCTTGTAAATCATTATTATATTGGCATCTTTTCATTGTATGGGAAGAATATTCGATGTCCACGCACTAATAATGGAGTCAAGATGCTGTAGTAGCAGACATAGGCGTAGCCCATGGACCGGATATAGGCGTAAACAATTGGTACTTTCCAAGTAATTTGAAAAGCATGGAAGAGTTAATTTTAAGGCATATCAAAGATAGTTGATAACTGTATACCTACTTTTGGTGCTTTTGAGCCACCCTGCATATAAAGCTTTCACTCGGAAAAAACAAAACTTTTATCAAAGTTTTTGAATTAGAATTTACATTTGAAACAAAATTCTCTAGGTTATCCTTTCTTTTTCAAACAACACAGTTCATACATCGTTTGGTCTTGCACGAAACTCGATTTTTTTAACATTCAGATTCTAATAGTTTTGCTCGAAGTCATGCATCCCTGCTATTAAAAGCCACGACGCCTTGACCTAAATACGAGAACGATGTACACCGCGAGTGAAAGGAAAATCAGCATCGACGTTTTACGGTTACATGCTTTTTTTGTCGATTGCATCGACTTTTTTTACCATTGCATGCAACTGACCTGCCAAACAGAAATAGGACTTTCGCACAGAAACAAACAAAAAAAATTATTCGCTATATTGCAAATGAGCATCTAAAAATTTCCTCCTTTTTTCAGAGTTTCTTATCTAAACTAAACGCAGTACGCATGAATGAAAAAATACTGCTGTAAAATTGTCAATTGCTCTTTGCACTTATAGCAAGTTTTCAAACATTACCCATGTTCTGCATTAAACCGCGTGTGTCCCATACTTCCTCTACAAACGTTGTATCAGCAGAAATTGATCGACCGCAACTTTGACGTAACCCTTTGCTAGCGTAACTTCGACGTAACTTTGCTTAGATAACAGATGGTTTGACCGAGCGCTTCTTTCGTATTCAGTAAAGTCGTCAGTGTAACCAATTGAAAGCTGCTTCTCCAATACATGTGCATTTGCCAGAAAAAAGTCGAATGCCTAAAAATATTGAAGCGCAAATGAAATAGCTGAGGAAGCAGTAACGACCAATTCTTGCACACGTTTCACTTCTTGATGTAGTGATGTTTTCCATGACGTGGAATATCTTTGAACCAAATCTTCGCCACTGTACAAATAAAGAAATTGAGATACTTTCGGAAAAGGATGCAGTCATGCAGTGACAAACATACCTTGCAAAACTGTAAGCTTTCTTTTGTATAAATTGGCTCAATGACATCATAATCATCTTTTTACTGGGCCTGGGAATCCTCGGATGATGAAAATGCGCTTTACCCATAGAATTTTTTTTGGTTGCTTAACCCTATAAGTCCCGTGCGGGCCAAAATGTTGGCGCAAAATAGCCATTCAGCAAAGAGTCAACTATTAAAATGCTCAGATATTACCCTGTGAATCTATTTACTAGTCTGGTGAGCACTGTCAAATAATGTTAATGCATATCATAATGTTTGAAAAAAAATGTTTTTCAGAAGTGGACAATGCCAGTAAGACATTTACAAGAAGATTTGTGGATTAGTTGACATATGATCAACTACGCAGGACTGTATGTGAAGCAACGTAGAAATTGATGAAGTTTGTTTTGTCATACCATAACATACAACGCTACATTACAGTGCATCAACATCATTTCAGTAACATGTTAGAGAAACAACCAACCGACATTGTGTTCCACAGCACAATGGTAATTGCAAATGGATCCTAAGCATCATGCGGATAAAACATTTGAATTAATTGACGTACACAGCTCTGGATTGCAAGTCACGCTGTGGTAACCACTGCTTAAAGCACTCTCACTACTGCATTGTAACTTAGGAAAGAGGAACAATGGTTAGGAAGTAGCAACGAGAGCTTCACTGTAATATCTCAGTTCCATTTATGCTCAGATTTTGTACTTCTTTCGGGAGTGTCACGAGTGGTCTCCGACACAAATCTCCACTTGGTTGCACCGTGGGCCCCGTGGCTACTTTTGCAATGTATGCTGCATCGAAGGGGAGCCAATGGCGAGATCTGGCGTGAACTTGAATAACATTTCGATCTCTGAATTATTTGTGAGTCCAGAAAAAAATCAGATGTAAAAGTGAATAACTTCGTTTCAAAATCAGCGATGAATATTTTACCCGTCAAGCCTTTTACATTAAGGTTTATAAACTGGTGTTGATTTTACTGAAAAAAACAACTAGCCATAGTTTGTGTTTTTCTAATGCAACTTTCAAAATGCGAATGCTAAAAATTATAGTTTGCGTTTGAACAGAAATTTCAGCCTAGCACTAATGCCAAAGAACACGGGCAACGTCTTCCACCCAAAACTGTATAAGTTTTATTAGCTATGTTTTTCAACGTATGTATACAAAGGAACATTTTTCTTGACTACTATACCTCGTTGGAGTAGTTTCGAAGTCGAACAACAAGATTCCCGAGAATCAGTGTCCGGTATTTGTTACGAACTGACAATTATTTTCTTGTTGTTGGGAACAGAGTTTAGAGCACTAACAGCTATTCCAACTGGGGCTTCAGGGGCACCTGGGGGTCCGAAATGCGATTTCAAGCGTGAGAACCTGTATGTTTTAGGATGTACTTTTTTCAAAACAACCGAGATTTAGGAAAGCCTGAAAGTGCTATTACTCAAAAGAACATTATCCAGCCTAATTATTCCAGCTTAAGTTACTACAGCAATTTAGAAATTTAAATTGCTGAATGCGTGGATTGCTATTGCTAAACAGTGCAGTGGTGAACAGGTTTTTCAATCAACGTCAGGCAATCAGGGTATTTCTACAAAATCACAAGAGCGACTTGGTTATTCATTCCACTGGAATCAGCAGAATTTCTCCAAATGCTTGCATATAATTCAGATGTTTTTCTTCAAATCAACAACTGAGCACCTCCATTCAAGGCCGGGAAATAAACTGTGTGAAGGCCTGCGGAAATCGAAATCTGTTAAGAAGAATCTACGTGTTTGGAGCCGCAGGAATCAAGCTTAGATTTTCACAAACTTTTATTTCAATGTGTAAAAAAAGAACTTTGGTTTATTTCCATGTGTAAAACAAGAACTTTCTGCCCATTTTGACATGCTGCGAGCCTCGTTTGGCGGATACTTCTCAGCTGGAGAGCTTGGTGTTAGTGAACAACGGAACGCTGAACAAATCGCAGACAGCCGACTCTCTCGTTGATTTCCTTGGTTGCAATAAACACAAGGCACGAGTGTTGATTCCAAAACGCGTTTGGTTTCAACAAAGAAAAAGCAGCACTGTGTTGTTACCATTGACAAGCAATCAGAGATGAACCGGGTACAGACACCATTTGCTGGAATACAGAATTCCTTTTCCGTATGTTGAGATCAAAACATTAATGTAAGACAGATGTTTACGCAGAAAAAATCGAGCAAAGCATTAAAGCAATCAAATTTTTGCTACTGTGATGAACTGCGAGTGCGGGATGAACTTTTTGGTGAGTCTTTCTTGCGTGTGAGTTTTCCGAATAAACTGAACTGCATGGAAACAACGCAATGCCGCACGACAGGTGAGCATGGTACCACGTCAAGCAATACGTAGCTTATGCTTGTCAAGCACGTTGCGTCATGTTTAACCCTGGATGACGTCTGCGAACAATACGTGATGGTAATCCTGAAACTAAAATTCCACATCACCTGCACTGACCTCAGCCTGGATTTAAATATCGGACATCAAAACGATACAAGCTCGTACACAGTGGAGTACGTAGAAAATTTCCGAGGGGGGCAAGTTTCTTCACAATCATGTGATGTCACAAATCAACTTGAGACCGACCATTCTAGGGGGGTCCGAGGGCATGCCCCCGGGAAAATTTTGCAAAATTAAACCTAAAAATACGCAAATTACAACTAAAAATACGCATTTACCCCTAAAAATACGCATACTGTTTATACATTTTTTCATTTTTATGGTTTGAGGGGGGGGCATGGCACAGTGCCCCCCTCCGTACGCTAGCGCTCGTACAAACGATTGCTCATAAGTTCCTGTTTGTGGTTAGCTGGCACTCACGGAGAGTTTGAGAAACGCGTGTCTGACAGCATTTCGCCTAATCTGACACCATACGAGTTCCACGCATCAAAAGGTCTGCAGCTTTTATTCCCTGCAGTAGGCTATGTCAGTGCTCTTCAACCTTTTTTGTTATGGGGCACCCTGAAAAGATGTTTTGATGAACTCATGCACCCTATTTACTGGAACTTCCCCCGTGTCCTCCACATAATTGCGACCATGTCTGTAAGTACCCTGGCCTAAATAAGCAAGTACCCTAATTCAGTAACTCAGGTACATAATTCAATTGAAAATGACTCGTTGTCTCTTGCTTATGAATTACAAATAATCAGCTAAATACAACAATTAGCTTGACATGGTCTGATGCTTACGCACCACACTTTAGAATGTCCAAAGTCTAGTTTAAATGCTGAAAGTCGTTGGTTGGATAATGGTTCATTTTTGCTAACAGAGAGTTTTTGTAAAAAGTATCTGTTTCGTGTGACAAGTTTGCGATGCATCCTTGTGAACCCTTTCGTAGTGGTGCACCCCACGCAGATTTTGGTGCACCCTAGGGTGCACCGTGCACACCGGTTGAAGAGCGCTGGACTATGTAATTGCTGCAGAACGAGGTTTAACGCAAGCCTCTGTTGTCACAAATTCAAGCAGCAAACTTTAGTTGAGCAGCAATTGATCGTCAAACACGGTTTCTGAAAATACAACAGAAACGAATTAAGCATTGCAATAGGCGCAGCTAAACTGAACAAACAAACTTCACTATGGATTAGCTGAACGAGCAACTAACAGTTAGACAAGCAGAATGCGGTTATTTACATTAAATGAACCCGCATCTCGAGCGCACAACTTCAATGCCAGTTGGTGAACCACGACTGCGCCCTAAACTAGGGGTCAGCAACCTGCAGCCCGCGGGCCGGATCCGGTCCGCCAAGCAAAATCATCCGGCTCCAGCCCCTTCACAAATTGTATTAACTTTATGACCTGTCTAGTGGTATTTCATTTTATGTATTTGCCCTCCTCGCAACTTCTTGTCTTGCATACGTATGAGGAACTGCTTATGGGAAACCGCACTGTGCTATAAATGTACAGTATTTCGTATTTCGGGCTTTCGTTATGAACTGTGAAAATCAGGAGTGGATCTGATTAAAATTCCATAAATTCGCAAGTTTTAACGGCACCATAACAGCAAAAAAAAGGGAATTGTTGGTGAAAAATTAGTGCGGCCCGACAATGACATTCTTTGCAGAGATTCTTTTTGGTCCGCGAGTCAGGAAAGGTTGCCGACCCCCTCTCCAAAACATATAATAAACTGATGACTCTACCAGGGCCGGAAATATCACTGAACGAGAAGTGAACGAGCAGCGAATAATGAATATACTGTATATGGTAGTACATTCTATTACGTATTTATTTTGAGGTAAGAAGCATGATGTATCATTCAAATGTTGTTTAATGCGAGTTGATGCCATTCAGCATAAAGCTAACGATTGAAATGTTCAGCTATTACCCTGTGAACCTTCTTACTAGTCTTGTGGGCACTGCCCCACAATGTTAATGGATATTATCATCTTTGAACAAAATATTTATTTCATCTGAAGGCAATAACAGCAGAATGCCCTCAAAGATATGTTTGGTAATCTGCAGTAAGACATGTACAAGACGTATTGTGGATCACTTGACATATGACAAACTATACAGGACTGGATGTGAAACAACATCAATAATGATGAAGTCAAGTTTGCTTTGTCACGACATTCAACGCTACATTGCAGTGCTTCAACATCATTTAAGTAACATGGCCGGGAAAAATCAACCGACATTGTGTTCCACAACACAATACTAATTGCAAATGGATCCTAAGCATAATGCGGATTCAACCTTTGAAGCGATTGACGTACACAGCTCTGGGTTGCACATCACGCTGTGATAACCACTGCTTATAGCATTACCGCTACTACATATTATTTTAGGAAATAGAATAGGAAGTAGCAAGAAAAGCTTCATCGTAATATGTGAGTTCATTTATGCTCTGATTTTATGCTTCTTTAGTGAGTGTCGCGAGTGGTCTGCGGCACAAACCTCCACTTGCTTGGACCGTGGGCCACGCGGCTATTTTCGTAGTGTGTGCAGCATTGATGAGGTGCCAATGGTGGGACCTGGCGTGAGCCGTTTTTCATGTCTTCGGTATGGCCCAGCCGGTAATCAAGCCCAGCCTTCCAGCTTTGCTGGCACGCGCTTAAATCTGATTACCATAATACGTGATTGCATCAGATTGGTATTTAAAGTATCATCGAGCGCTAAATATCTTCTTTACCTCCTTTACTTCAAAATTTGACGCAAACTTTGATGTTGAAAGCAGAACATACTTCTAATGTTTTGTTTAGCAAATGCTTTAATTGTTGGATTTGCATTAAAATGTGAGTGTGCCACCATCAGAAGATTGAAATAATTTCATCAGTCTTCCGATGATGACTATAGTTTTGTTCATTTCAAGGTGGTTAGGTTCAGTCTTAGGCAAAGAATTTACTTCAGAACAATCGAAATTTTACGTGCAATGCTGCAGCGTTAAAAACCGGACTGATAGGGTCAAAACATTTGCCTGAAGAAAATATAAGACATGTTGTGTAAGTGCTAGATTTTGAAAGGAAGAAGTGTTTTCGAGATTAATTGTGAAACACAATTTGTATGAAGGAAACGCGTTTGGCATCCATTAGTAATCGATTTGAGAAGATTGAGTTGGACATGAATTGTCGTGGTCATTCCTGTGCAAAATGATATTTTAAAGCATGCTTATCTATCGTACAGTCAGACCAAAATTGGGGTGGGAAAATATTTTGAATTTAGGCGAGCGACAGTATTTGGTTTGGGACACCGCTTCTCGAAGCACAAAGCATCAAGATGTTCTGTAAATTTTGGGCGGCCATGTCTCCTTTGGCCACCCCCCACTGGCTACGCCTTTGTACTGTTTGAGAGCTGTTTCATTAGATGTACTTTTTGAGCTGTTTCATTTGTACATGCACTTTTTGAGCTATTTCATTTGTAGAGAGCTATTTCACTAGAGGCACTCAATGTTGCTAGTAGACCTTTACCTATACAGGATATCTGGCAGAATGCGTTAAGCAAACTGCACATGCCAGTCTGGTTTTGGACATAAAGATACTAAGGTGTCTTTGAAATAAATGTTAAGATACTTCACGCAAGGTTTTGACGCTGAAAATGAATTTCAAGAACCCATAAGTTTAGGACAAAATACTTCATACGGTTCAATTCGAAAGCTCAGCCCAGTGATCTTCCGTTTGCTGTTAAATTGCTTAACTGCTGAATGGGTGCTTGATGTTATGCTGCTTGTAACCAACAGTGCCATGCTGTTGCAATAATAACAATGTTTTGGTCGTTGTATTTGATTACTGGCTATGAACGTGAAGATCAAAATTAAATCGAAATTTCAGTTGCACCAATTGTCTGAGAATAATATTCAACAGAATATTATCTGTAAATCTCATATCGCGATATTTGTTTGAAGTTTGTCCACTGTGTTAAGCCAAACAAATTAGTTGATTTCTGGCGTAACAATAATTTGATGAATGCAAGGTAACTGCTCCGTTTTTCTTCAACGCTTTCTATTAAGTTTCTAACTCATTCATGGTTTATGACAAAAAGCAAATGATTCTGTAATTAATTTGCAAAACCTCAGTTATCTTTCTGGTGCAGACATGATTAGATTGCAAAAACAATAATTTTTATCAATTTCGGACTCGCCTATGTTTCTCATTGTACAACATGGGATTTTGTAAACTCATAAAAATTACAGCAAAGAATACATACAAACTGTCTCAATTCACACAGGTTTAATTGCGGCAGGTATCTTGTAAAAGTGTTTCATTCGTTGTGCAGTTTCCATTCAAGCAGTAACGCGAATCCATCGAAACTTCGCAGTTCAGTTTATGTGGACTGGCACACGAGGCAGCTCGGCTATAAAAAGCATTGTGGCGGCTTCCACCCAAATTGAACTTTCTCACCTTCGCTTCTGTTGACGTTCTGAGTAGTGCGTTGTTTGTGTTTATAAAGCAACAACACTCTGTCACGATGAGACTGGTGTGATTGTATTAGAGATGTTGAAATGCGATCTATTTTAATTATCTGCTCATTGTAAGTACCAGGTTGCATTGCATTTTGAAGTATAATTATCGTGGAAATGGCTACTACTGAAATTTATTGTAATGTTGTTACCATTTGAAGAAAGAGGATACGTTTAATAGTGAAATTTTAAAACTGTTTCTAGTAACAAAATACATGAGATGAGTTTTTTCTGCAAGCTTTATTTAGACGGGGTATACTGTCATAGCGAATGTGAATTCTGGTTGTGAGCTGCAACATCATCAGCAATCTCTTGTTCAAACAGATAAAATCAGAGATGTTGTGAAAACAACAGCGAAAGAATGGATCAAAACAATACAGATAAAACAGCACCCAGTCATTAGAATGACGTCAAATGAAAATTAGCACTGAGATGACCGAGCTAATGTGTTTCTTCAGAAACCCAAAGTAGTGCAAACTGCAAGTGAAAGGCGATGTACTGTAGCAGGTGGAGGAGTTGAAGTAACTTGTAGTGGTGTTCAGGAGTGATGGAAGGCGTAACAAAAAGATCGTACAACGGATTGGTCAAGAAAACGCTGTACTGCGTGAGCTTTCAAACACCGCATAAAAGCTTTTAATTTTAAATCGGTCTTTTTCCGATCGCCAACTATGGTCATGAATGTCGCGTAATGACTGAAAAAATACTATCCCGGCAGAGATGGAATATTTGTAAAGAGTTTACGGCGGAACACTTCACGACAAAGTGCGCAGCTGTGACGTTCTTAATGTTTTGAATATCGAGCCACTTCTTCAAATTAAGAGTTCCCAGCCACGTTGGTTCGGCCCCGTGACCAGAATGTCCCAGGAAAGATTGGCGTGGCAAGTCCTACTGGCTGCCGCCACGGGAAAGCGACCCAGAGGTTGTTCATTGATCAGGTAGCGTGACTACATCTTCGACCTTGCTTGGTCCCGTCTTGGTGGAGCCAGCAACATTACTTGAGATTACTGTTGACGGGGGGAATTTCGGGTCCTCCTAGGGTTGTTGCCCCGCGACCCTCCGCAGAGGAAACGTGATTACTAAATTGAATCATGAATGAAAAGAAATGTCTTGGTGCTGTGTTCACAACAGGATTTAAAATGCTTTCTTCGTTTTTGTTCTTTTTCCACTTTTTCGCTCACATGTATCCGTCGTTTATAAGTAAAAGTTTACATTTTTTTTGCTGATGTTGCGTAAGGTGATTTGAATGAAGTAGGAGTTGAAATTTTGTTTGCATCATCTTCAAACGGCACATTTAGAACCATGGATTTTAATGAATTACTGTAGCTTATGTTTGTTATCCACGCAATACCATTTTTGCTTTTGGTATTACATATTCAAGGGTAGTTGACATGATGCTGTCAAGGTTTGCCTCCATAACTTCCGAATCATGTATTCTTACATGTTAACTTAAATCAGACGCCGACACCTTTTTCTTACTGTTTGCCAACGTAAGGTTTGAAATGATTCATTGTGCCAACACCATATGTATTTTTATACAAGTGAAGGTCAGTATACCTTCTGTGTGAATCATAGCAAAATTGATATGTAAAACATGGAGCTTCTGTGTGCCATCGGAAATTGTTTTGCGTGCCAAGTGTGGCAACGCGTGCCGCAGGTTCCTGACCCATGACTTAGATTAATTCCCCTTCTACCTACTGCAAATTGTTTCGTTTTTATTATCGTGACAATAAATTGCTTAAAAATAATGTTTATCCCAGTGATTTTGTTGTTATTTGCGAAACAAATTAGTGTATTGAGAAAAGCATCAATGAACACTGAAATCAATGAAGATCAACACTGAAATGTATGAAACGAATGCCTGTGAACGCAACGTCAGTAAAAGTACCTAGTTCTAGTTCCAGTTTAAATCTAGTTGAGGGTGTTGCTTGCAATAACGCAACGCAAAGCACTGAAAATTGTTCCCGTGGCACTGTGCATCAGCGAACTTACGCTCTAGGCAAGCTGAGCTGGGGCAATTAACGATGCGACCAGCAATGCCGAATGTGAATTCGCCGCAAAATGCGAACATTTTTCATGTGAATTCTCCAGTGACACATCCAGGACAGGGTGCTATACCCTCTGTATTGGTTAATATGTTTAGTGGTAACGTAATGGAATTCCCAGAATTTAGGAGAAAATTTAAAAAGTTTGTTGAGGGTGTATACTTGGATGATGATGTGAGATTGTCATTTTTACAATCGTTGTGTGTTGGCCGAGCAGCAAATTCAATTAAGGGTCTTGGTGGTTATATGGATCGAACATTGGCATACCAAACTGCTTGGAAACGTCTCGAGCAGATATTTGGTGACTGTACCTTGTTAAGTCAAAGGGTTCAGGATGAGTTGCTTGATGGACCCGTAATTGAGTTATATGACGCCGCTAGTCTTGCTACTCTCAGGGATCGAATGCTTGAATGTGAATCCACGTATGCCGGTTGTGGTCGCTTAAGCGAACTTAATAGTTCAGACGTGCTTCGCAAGCTCTTCAAGCGCTTGCCCGAAAAGCTAAAAGCAGAGTTCATTCCTTACAGTAGAAAAGGTCTGGGAACCTTTGTTAATTTAAGGGAACTAGTTGATGAAGCAGCAGCAAATGCTGAATGTTATTTTGGTAAAGAAATGTATGAGAATCGCAAAGTGCCTTTTAATAAGCCCAGGAAATTCGCCCCCAAACAAACCCATTCTCGCAATGCGGTTTCTGTTAATGCTATGAAAGAGGGTGATGTCTCAAGTGGTAAAGCTGTACCTTGTGACTTATGTCGAGG
>Ga0210059_1013971_pt1 | contig 11923 bp, 6 predicted proteins | sample Ectturendosymbi2_FD_188042 | JGI IMG/M metagenome (GOLD analysis project Ga0210059, IMG submission 188042) | Ecteinascidia turbinata endosymbiont from Florida, USA - Sample 2 (SPAdes) (version 2) | ecosystem: Host-associated > Tunicates > Ascidians > Unclassified | place: Key West, Florida... | reverse complement strand
TGCTTGGGATTGTATGATTCAAGAATTGGCTGATAGGGTTCATTAACATCAGTAGAAATCAACTGAGAACTACTTTGGCTTAATGCATCAGATTGCTCATTTGAACAAACTTCAAGAACAGCAGTACTAGGCACAGACTCATTTACAACATAAAAACTTTAATTAACAAGAACCTTTGCTGAAACCTCATTTCATTCATTACGTAGCAAGTTCAGGCACACACTCTCCAGTTACATTAACTGGTTGATCAACAATAACCGTATCTGAAGCTTCACTGACAACATTAACAGAGCTAGCCTCATCAACAATGCTCACAGGTATGGGCTCTGTATCTTCAACAATCTTTATAGACTTTTCATTACTGTGAAATGACAACTTTCTTTGTTTGGGGTCAATAGCATTTGAAAACTCAATGTCTTTATCACCAGCATGCTTCCTTTTCAAATGCTGTATTCTATATTCAGAATAAATTATTTTATTGCATTTTTCACATTTAACTTTTGTTCGATAGCTCCTTTTTCTGTTTTTATCCATTACGTTAAAAACTGGTAAATATTAGCTAACAACCAGTTCACAACAAAAATCTAGCACTATATTTATCACCTGCCAAACACAAAAAAGTAAGCTTTGCAGTTACCAGGCAGCAAATGAAATGTTTTCTGAAATAGAAGAATGCCTGAAATTCATTTCTTAATAATTTAACTGAAAAAAGTAAACTAGGCTGTGCAAGGATATCGCATCAGATTATCGTAACAAGCTGGTTCAGTACTCTGAGCATCTACCTCACAGTTCTGAGCTTGTGTGTTCCATTCACAATCCAACTCTTAGCTAAGAACCTCGCCCCTGAGGTAGACCTAAAAAGTTGATTCCTTTACTGAAAACATATATGTGGCATGTACCATTTTTTTGTATCATGACCGTGTCATGAGTCTCACAACATTGTTTGTTCAACTGCACATATAATAAGCAACACCAACAGGTACCAAGCTGTATGGCAAAACGTGGTCATGCAAACACTTTAGTTAAAATTAAAAAGGAAAGCTTCACTGTACTTGCTTGGATAGACTTTATGTCACGGTCAACACACAGCAGGTCACGCACTCCAAATCTGACGTTGTGATGTGATCACTTCAAACAATCATATCTGACTATCAGCAAAATGTTCCAGTAGTACTGCTTTTGCCTCATGGAGGCAAAATAGATATTGCCAATATTAAAATTAATCCATTTACTATAGGCAGTGGCAACAGGTCCGCCAGCAGACCTTCACATTAAAAAAGATATTTGTCTGCCACCTGTTGTGACAGTAACCCACAACGAGTATGCAATTGAGTACAATAGCTTGGTAGAAACGTAGGCTACTAAACCTAGACCCTAAACCTAAACCCTTACTCTAACTCTAAACCTTAAACCTAATCCCTAAATCTAATCAGCAAACCTCAAACCTAACCCTTAAACCTAAAACCCAAACCGTAAATCTGAACACAAAAGTTTGGAAAGTTTTGAAGAAAGTAAAGTGCAACCACTACTACTACCAACATGAAAGTCCCCAAGGTGAGAGCCACACTGAAAACCATTCGTGCAGCAGATGTAAATGTATCCACTACTTGACCATGAAGATACCATTAAAGTGACAAACTCAACATTTTATTCGAAACGCATGACTGGTGACGGGCCTATAGCCACTTCCTTTTATATTACATAATAAACAAATTTTGATACACGCAAAACCAAGCAATCATTTCAATAATATTGTTATAGAATGTCAAAACTTTTGTGCCCGAATTCATTGAGATTTTGCCCAAATTTTCGACAAATTAAAACTTTTGGGGGTGCACTTACACCCCCTGCACCCCCGCCTCCTACACCACTGGCGGTTGTAGTGGGTTCCAGCCTACAGTCACAGATCATTTTATAACAGCCATTTAATGCGACATTGGGGACGTTATTTTCTGGCTGATATTAATATTGATAACACTGCCTGGCAGCCTCACATATTGTTTTTGAAGCAAAAGTGTCATAAGTACTTTTTAAACTAACTCCATGCTCCACTCGGAAAATCGTTCGTGGCCAATCAGCGTGACATGGCCGATGCGGTTGACATCGGTGTAGAACAATAAGTAAAATCACCGAATCAGGAACGTCTGTTATTTAGCCAGCAGAAAAATTAAAAAAGCGCAAGTGTTGCCAAGGATCAGACACAAATGAACTTCTCGGTTTGAATTTCAACGTGCTCTACCTTTCAAATGCTCAGACAATAACTTCGTAATGTTGTTGAAAAAAAGTTCATTTTGCTTTAAATTAGAGCATGACCAACCAACACATACATGGATCTTGTTTATAATCCGGAAAATTACCAAGAATGTCTAAGATAACCAAACGTTTTGTGCTGGAAGATTTTAGACTCTCTTTTTGCTTGAAAGGGAATATTTTCTTGTTAGAAGCAAATCTGAATGGTACTAAAGTAAAGTATAGCCTACCTTGCTGCAATTTCTGCAACTACGTCGCTATTATGGAAAAACTATGTATGTTGTTACTAGCAGAGCAAAAGCACTGGCAAATTAAAGGAACAGCACATATTCGTAAACCGCGCTATACTCCATTGTTCGTCCGTAATCTTTAGAAGCGTTTTGCTTTTATGAACCCTTGTCAGAGGGAGCACAGGAGTGATAGACTTGCTCGGGAATGCAAACACAAACTCGCCGAAAACGTTTTGTGATTTGCTGAGATTTTTCAAGGTTTAACGTTTTGCTGTCATTATGTGCGTTCGGCTACGTTTATTTAGTTTACTTCATCAGACGTTTATCGCGAGAACTGCTTTGAAATAAAACAGAGTTTACTTCGTTGACACATCCTGTGTGTCTGTCTTCATAGCTGCACTTGCAAAAATTTGAAATTTGCCAGTATATTAACGGCAATGCTTTGCGCAATTGTTATATAAAGATTTTATTCAGCAGGGCCATTGCTTCAAAGGCCACAAATAGGTTAACCTAAAATCTTTTGTGTTGCGGTTACCTCATACTCAGGGCACCTACAAAGTTTCTGATGTGAGTTGACACAGCCAACATTAAGGTTTCGAGCACTCGCACCAACGAACTTCCCCCGATGATAATAGCTTGTCTGTTATACGGTCGGGTTCTGACCTCGTTTAGGTTTGCTTTTTGGCTCGCACAACTACATCAAACGTGAAGCAAAGTTACTGCGCGGCGACAATCAATTGTCCGTAAAATACGACACCAAACACGAAATTGCGATGAGCCTTTTTTCGAAGTCCCATGATTTTGCAAGGACTTCGTCCTTACTTTTTGATATTTCGTCGAAAGTTCTTGAAGTACAAAATTATGAAATTTGGAGAAAGTTTCTTTCCGTTAGTGAGTTTAAACCGAAGCTTTCGTGAAGTCCCAAAATCTGAGAGAAATTTGGTAGGACTTAGTTCTTATTCTAACATCTTCCAACAACGTTTCGGATTCACACGAGGTTGAACGGGAACCTGGTGAGCTGCAGCACGCACAACGTCCACAGACGTACCGGTAAACTCGTCCACTGACGTCACTTTTGTGGAGTCTAATCACTTGAACACAGGTATGTGCAAGTCCGAATCATCGCAAAGTCATGAAAGCAGAGTCCAGTGGGCTGATTCCTCGAAAGCTTGCAGCAGGCTCAGAGCTGTTAATTGGCTTTTCAATGTACGTACAAAGTCTATCTCTACGGCAAAGCACAGGTTGGAAAAATTAGCTGATGACGCACGTGCTCACAAACAGCCCAACACGGTACTTGGAGTAAGAGCAAAATAAGCCATCGTAAAAGTAGCAAGCTTTCTAAGCGAAATCAACAGTTTCACTCAGTGGCTTACTTCCACATGTATAAACACTTTTGTGCACTCTTGTTTGGTGATACATTTAGTTTAAACTTGCAGTAGTATATGGCATGCACTCTGAAATGCTTAGCAATGTGTCAGATTAAAATTTTGCATAATAGTGAAAATGAGTTTGTAAAATGCAGCATTTCCAAATATTCTGGTTTTGGGGAGTTAATTAAGCTTTTCCAATAAAATATCGACTAGCGAATCAACTCAAAGATCTTCAAATTATTTTTGCTTTACAAAAGCAAATAAAATAAAATAACAAGAAGAGCAGCTGCGATGTTGCCTTGAATTGCATGCTGCAAAACAAATTACGCTGTTTTCTGCTTGTTGTCGCTGTGGAGCTGAAACCGGAACTTGGCCGCCACGGATCAAGGAATGCTGCTCAAATGCGCTTTCATGCTTCATCCGACCGAACATTTGGGCCACAGTTAAAATTGCCAATCTGCTCCGTTGCACTATCTTTCATCAATGACACAACGTCAACTCAACGACCGACACGCGGCGCACTCGGCGCAGGCAGCAACTCTGCTTCTTCTTCGCCGGCTGTGGCACTGGCTTGAGATGTTTGCGTCAACCCGAAGCAATGCATGAAACACTGGTGCGGCCACAAGCCTTCCGTGTTGCGCACCAGCAAGCAGAAGTGCAGCATGAAGACAACCACTGCCAGCCAGCCGAAGATGGATGCCGCGATAAAGTGGCTGTTTTGATCGACGTATGTCGTCACAATGCATACCCCCACAAATAGAAAGATGTCACAGACCAAATATATCAAGTACTGAAAAAAAGAAAAGGCGATTTTCATACCTGCGCTTTGAAGAAGAAAAGTTAAGCTGTAATAGTTTTTCACCAGTAAGTTACCAACTATGCGCCTTGAGTGCTACTGCTGATTTGGCGCTTGCAGCCTGTTGGCACCTTCTATGCATGTGCTCTTTGCCAGTGCCTCATATCTGTGCTTGCGTTCTTTCAAACCAAGCGTGTTAGCGCCATCTGCATGGATGTTTTAGCTACCGCCACGCATCCATGCTCGTGTTTTTTCACCTATTTGTGTGTTCCTTGTTAGTTCCATGTGTGTAAGATATACTGTGTTGTGTGTTGGCGTGCAGATGTTCAAAAATAAACTTCCTGAAAACTATTTCAATCAATTTATTTAAAACATTTTTTACACCTCCACCCATGGCGCCAAAGTTGTTGGGGCTTCACAGAACAAAAAATCGTTACCCGAGGATGATTTATTTTTTATGTTAAGTAAATCTAACGCTGATTTAGAAAGGAAAGGTAGTTATGGAACTCGGAATAGTGACCTTTCCAGCTTGGGGTACCAGTAATTCTTGGAGTGTTGTTAATTATATCACAAAAATTCAGAAAAGGCCTATTTCGGCAGATTGATTGAATCATGCAATGCTGGAACACAATCTTTTCCATATGCATTTTACTGTTTGCTTAACGTTCCCATTGCAACTAACGTGTGTCTATAGATTCCATTAACTCCGGCAACCTACAAATAACAGTGTTGCAATCGGTTAACTCCAGAAAAATAATAAAACCGGGTTATCACTGATCTAGAACCAAATATAAGGACGGCTGGGGAGAACTTGAATTCATTATCTAAGAAACAAAACAACTGTTTCTATTTACACACCTAGTGTCAGATTATATATTTGCCTATTTATCTCCAGGAACTATTTGCTTCAGTAACGTCTTATTCCCGACTTCCTTCTAGCAATCGTCATGGAAAACGTTTTTTCGCTTCCTTATTTCTTAAATCAAATAAATGCTAATGGCCTGCATTTCTATCAGATATTGTCTGTTTGAAATTGTTACGCTCCAGCAAATAAAAGAAAATAACGACGCAAGTCGCAAATAGACATTTCTTAGAAATAAAGACAGTCATATTTTCTAAGACGCAGTACTGCAAAGTAAGGACAAATCTTAGAAATAAGGACGGTATGGTAGCCCTTATGATGAGGGCATTTCTCGGTTCATCGAAATTGACTCCCTAGTCTAGATTTATGAATGGTGGCGGACGCAACCACACATCCATGCATTATGTTACATTATATTATATTAATCAAATTCTTTTAGTTTATCAAAAACCTTGTTTACGACAAGGTTTTTATATCGCTTTATAGCCATAGACTCAACATAATCTTAGTTGTACAGTAGATCAAGGCCTGGGACAAAGTGTGGAAAACAAAATGCTCTTAGGTTGGGACGGCTTTTCATAATACGTGTAGCCAGTGTTTTTTTAAGGTGTTTTGAGGGACCAAAACGGTCTCTCAAATTCCTCCAACGGTCTCTCAAAATATAGTGACCTGAGATCACATCAATCGAGAACGGTCTCTCAAATTCCTCCAAGCGGTCTCTTAAAATTTCCTTGCGGTCACCAAAGCGAAACCTTAAAAAAAAACCTGCGTGTAGCCTACTTGTAAAAAAAAGTCTGATGAACAAAAAAAAGACATTTTCAGATTTTTAAAATGTAACATAATTGACCAAAAATCAAGTTTGCCTGAGTATTCACAGCTACAGTTTTTATGGCAAGGTAAAAGCAACACAAATAAGTTTGTTTAAAGCAAACGTATTACTGAAATCTTATACTGTTGTAAGATAATGGCCAAAAAATGGTTCTCAAAAATAAGGGTGTCACATTGTTTTGTCTGAAAGTATTGTTTTCTTTGTCTTAACCGATCATATGAGACTGAACCCTTTCATGGCAACATAAACTGTTTTCTTCAGATCAGTAATCTAGAGAAGAATGGATAATTGCTTCAAGACACGCAAGACACATTATTTCTGACGTGTCTAGTGGATTTACCATTACAGACAGCTTGTGGAACAATCGTTCATCACAAAAGCAAAGAAAAACAATTACATGTCTTTGACAGGGAACTTTCACTGCTTAATTTGATGTGTTCGATCTGAAAAGCATGGACTGAAAACAAAAAGAAAATGAACAAACCTCAACAACAAACCAGGCCGAACCATTCAAAAACTTCCCAGCTTCAGGAGGGAGAGTTAGATTTTCAGCAGTCCCGGATGTTGTGCCTGAATTCGTTCGAACCGATGCCTGCAGTCTCATGTGCAGCCCAGTGATGTAAGCGGTGAAAAAAAAACTGAAAAATTTGTGTAATTTAAAAAAATGTTTTTTTAAGATAATTCTAAAAAGCTATTTTTGAGAAAGTACAGCATGTAAATTACGACTAGCTTCATGAAAAACCTTGTATATTTGACTGGTTCATGACACTGAGCATAAGTTGACAACCTGTTTTATGAATATGGAAAAAATTGTAAACAAAATCTCGCCTGAAGCCTCAAGAAGGGAATCGAGCACTTACAGCGAAATGAGCCACGCTGCGATAAAGGTTCCAAGAGCAAATCCAAAGCCAGTGACCCAAGCGAATTGCTCCGAGGCAAGCAGGGACCATGCAAGCAGTAGACAAACAATCTCAACAAATTGGAAAAGAGCTTGAAAAGTTTTTAGGTACGCTTTGCCAGTTGGGTTTTCATCTGTCGTCATTTTTAACACACGAGGGAAACAGAACCTATCGACAGAAAACAATATCTTTAATTTGTTCAAATTCTTTATAGAGCATTTTAAATCGTGCCTATAAATGCATTAAAAACGTTTCAAACTTGATTTTGGTCAACACACTTTGGTGGAAAAGACTATAATTGATGATGAGATCAACAAAGTTCTTGTTTTTGTTTGACATTGCCTAGACAGGCATGCAATCATTCGTAGATGCAAAAATTGTTGATATTTTTTTTTTCAAAAATTGTTTGGTGTAAACCGAAGTTAATTTATTTTAATAAATACTACCAAGTACGTTGATGTTAATCAGAAAGGTAAACAAGTCAGAAATGTGGAATCTGTTATTGGCATTGAAAACACTTCAATAAGCTTTCAGGAAATTTCTAACAATGTTTTATAAAGATTTTAAACATTTTGAATAGAATTTTGGTAAAAGTGTTGGTCATCAATCAATGCATGAGATCTACAAACAAGACTAGCAAAATAACAAATGCCCAATTTAATCTATAAACATAATTATATCTTTACATTTTTCTGATGTTTTATTTCAAGCAACAAAAAAATGGAACGAAAAGCAAAAACACATGCCATCAATACATTTAAGTCAACAGAAATTTCAGAATTTCAGTTTCACAAATTTCAGAAAATATTTTTTGCAAGACATTTCGGAAATCAACAATTAAGAAACATGGTTTACAAAACAGAAGCATCCTTCGTTTTAATAGTTGTCTAAAAATCTGACATTTTTGTTACCACATTTTGATGTAACTTCAATGCATGCATATGTTTCCCCACAATACATTTTTGTTGTAATACACAGAAAATAACTTAGGAAATACAATTGGAATAACTATACATGTACAGGCGACTTTTTCTTTATTGGAGAAGAAGAAATGCTTCATTAACCTTGTGATTTTTAACATAATGTTTATTTCAAAACATACTACGGATTAAATGAAATGCTTTGCGAATGCAAAAATGATTTGATTTTTAGATACTTTTTTTGGTAATACGCTAAAAAATGCACGATAAAGTGACGGTGGAAGCTGCAAAACCTCAGTGACATGGGGTAATCGACCTATTGGTTCAGGTTGCGATAGTTCACCAGTAAACTATGCACCTTTAAAAAGGGGTATCATCAACCAAACTCGGCAAAGAAAAGCAATGCAGTCCTCAATGAGAAGCAAAGTGCCTGGAAGTATTGTAAATACTGTTATAGCATACACTCAGACCTGCGCATCCCAGGATTAATATTGTGCTAGCAACAAAATCAACTTCATCGATGCCTGCTCTTGTGGAACTTCAAGCTAATGAAAACTCTTTCAGAAAATCTTTAAATCTCAAAAGTATCTTTTCTATTTCACGTTTTCTGCCATTGAAGATTAAATGTCAATTTTTTTCAAAGACAACCTTCCCACTTCCTCAAACGAAACTCAACTCCCATGCCCATGAGATTTGCTTTTGATACTGTCATTGCAGACGTTTGTATTGTTCCAGTACATAAGAAACTAACAGCGCCAATGCAATGTTTAGGTCCAAAACACAGACTCCCAATACTCAACCTAACTCAGCGAGAGACATACGAACAGGAAGCAATCCATCCAGTCAAACGTGTTCGTCTTTCAGATTCCGCAGACATCAGGGTTTCCGCTTGTGCATTCTCAGCACTTGCTTCCTAGAAATGCTTTCGTGCTTGTTGATAACGTCGACACAACAACGCGTAGGCTGAAGATATAAAAAATCCACGGATTGTTTTATTTTCGCCACTAACAGAGATACCGTTGCAAACTACAGGTCGTCGGCTTTGCGTTATTGAAATTATTTCTCGTTGTATTTCTCCTTTTGTGTACTTTGCCCTAAATTTGGTTTTGGACTAGAACAGGGTGCACAATCTCTTTGTTATTACCGGCCACATTACATTTATTTTTATGCGTTACCGCCGGCAGCGAGTTCAAGATATGTTTACTTTTTTTCATTGCTTCTATTCTGCTTCCACACGTCTGTTTGGCCGTCTTTCTATACTAAGTATCCTCATATAGCAGACAAAGAGTTCTTATTGCACGGCCGCCATAACATGTATTTTAAATTACATGTGCACGGCCGCAGGTTGTGCTCCCCTGGACTACAAAGTCTAGTCCAAATCTTGTATCGCTAAATTTTGCCCACAATAAGTTTCTCAAGAATCGATTGTTCTTGCTCTCTTTGTTTAGAAGTGACATGCGAAACAAGTGCTGCATTGTCTCAAACAGTGTTAACTAACAGATTCTAAGGCCTCTACCTTCCATCTGTGTTCTTAGGAGTTGAAAAAGTTTGTTTGTATAAGCAAACCGCCCTGGTTGCGCAGTTTTCGGTTACTATCTCTTAATGAACTTTTGAGTTTTCGTTACAGAGCAGTGATTCTTAACCCGGGGTAAATTTACCCCCAGGGGTAAAAATTCATCTTTCTAGGGGGTAAATTTACTGAATTATAAATTATAGCAAACGTACATTTGTATAAATAAAAAAAAATGTAATATCCTGGATTATTAGGCTAGTTGGTTACAGGACATAAACATAAGTGCACCCGACAGTGTATTGTTCGTATTTTGATGAGAGGCTTGTCAGACGTCATAGAGCATTGTTACGAAGCAGGTTTACGGATATATCATACAAACTGGAGATGTTGCACCTTGTATTATGATTCAGTGATATGCTCAGTGATACGTTTTCTCTTTTTAGTTCATCTTTACACATGTAAACGCTACCAGGTTTATTTGAGCACCTCATAGGCGCAACACTGTTTCTGTTCACGACCTCATTTCGAGTTTGTACGTAAAAGGAGATTGTGGGTCTTTCAGAATGAAAAAATGCTCTATTGTGCAATAAATTTCACTATTTTCGCAATGGTCAGACTCTAGCACCATTTTTCTCTTTCTTTTCACAGCATGTTATAGACTGGACAGTGGACACCCTTTTTTGGTCTTTTCAGTGGATGAGTTGGGTTTCAACATTCTCAATTATTATGTCGAAGAAGAATAGTTATCTAGAATCATACGTGTACGTCGGGTCGACTTCACCATAACAGATGATATTCAAAACCTCAGTTCTTTTTTTCCCGAAGTACCTGATAATGGTTCGATGAAGCCGTCAATTTCGTAAGCTTGTTTCACTTCATCCCACACACCTAACAGCCACATGTCTTTGTAGACCAACTGAACTCAATGTCATTCTGTAGGAACTCTGCCTATATCAAGGTTCGCTTCTGAAGACACCTCAGGATTCGAAGCATCCTGTAGCATTGCTTTTGCAACAGCAAAATCAAAGAAAACGCATGTAATTAGGGTGTTGCTTGTCAAACCGTACACCATAGATATAATCGAAAACAGAACAAATGAAGAAACGTAAGAAAATTTCTTTTCATCAAACTCAGCATGTTGTCGTATAAGTATTATGTTTTGTGATATTTCAGATCACGTAGCAGATGAATTTCGAAGTAATAACGCACGATTCACCCTTCAGCTAGGTGAGACAAATGAAGTGTCGAACTGCACGTATGTGTTGCTTTATTGTCGATATATACATGCAGTTGGGTTGAAGGAGCGAATTCTGGATGTGCGAAAGTCTAGAGATGACTAGCGAAGTGACCGATGATCAGGAAAAAATGAATAGTTTCTTTCAAGAAAATAAACTTGTGCAATCACTTTGGCTCGTTATGCACAGACTCTTCTGTGTTCAGTGAAGTCAGGTTTTACAACTCTGGTGAATAAACAACGGGCATTGCACATCATTCCTATTCCTTGTGTTCTTTATTGGCATGCACTGGTGAGTAAAACCCTTCCAGAATTTTTGAAAAGAGTTTTGAAACTTGTAACTGAATGTGTAAATTTTATCAGGGCACGGGCTCGTCGTTTCAAAGTTCTTTATAAAGATGAATTAATTGATCTTCAATGCTAAACAATGCTTTATTCCAAATTAATATCTTGCAACTGTGACTTTTCTAAATCTTGGTGTGGATTGGACAAATAATTTCCAACGCTGTCGATGCGCGCATTTGAAGTTATCATGCCTTTTCAAAATACTTTTCTGTGTGAGGCAGGGTTCTCAATGATGACCATAAAACAAAATATCGATCACGATTGATTCCCAAGGATGACCTGAGAGGATCTCTTTCAACCACTGTTACCAGAATCTCAGACATTGCACGTACAAAACAAGCACAAAAGTCTCGCTGAGTGACTGACTGGTTGAAATCGTTTGTCACTTATCGATAAAAGAAAAATTTAAACATGGCTGTGTATTCCTTCTTCCAAACGCTTTCCCCTTGATTCAGCTATGTGCCGGTTCGTATGAAACTGTTTTTAGAATTACAACAATCTCAGCGATTCACTTCTCAAAAGTGTTCATGCTTGCTTGTTAGAGCATTTTATTGAAGTTTCATCTCAGAGACAGATAGTTTCGTACAAGCATTGCTCTAAAATTGGTTCCAGTAAGCATATAAATTCATGTAGGCCTATCTGAGTTTAAGTTACAACATTTTTCCAGGAGAACCT
>Ga0210059_1013970_pt1 | contig 11924 bp, 12 predicted proteins | sample Ectturendosymbi2_FD_188042 | JGI IMG/M metagenome (GOLD analysis project Ga0210059, IMG submission 188042) | Ecteinascidia turbinata endosymbiont from Florida, USA - Sample 2 (SPAdes) (version 2) | ecosystem: Host-associated > Tunicates > Ascidians > Unclassified | place: Key West, Florida... | reverse complement strand
TAATTGAGGAAAAATGAAGATTTGTAAAAAGCATCAGACATTTGAAGCGATCGAATAAAAAAGTTGGATGAAGATGAGCATCGTATAAAAAATCGATACAAGTTGTTTCTTAGCACGGCATCAAAGATTAAAAATTTTACAGCTGACAATGAGAAAATCCTGCTAGATTTGGCAGCAAATCAGCTAAAATGGCAACTCTGCTATCTCGTTTCAAGAACGTCATTTTCCAACACCATTGCGTTATACAGAAAAACAGCAGTTCTATTGAAACTAAGCAAAGCTAACTTTTCCGGGTTCTTCATTTCAACCGCCAAAATTTAATATTGACAAGCCCACCCAAGGGCCAGACTACAACTTGCTGCACTTATTGAAAATATCCCACTGAACATTAAAAAATAGCATGATGCATGCCAAGAAATATTTGTTGCCAATGCCTAGTTGTCATGTGATGTAATGTGCCGTTGGAGTATTGCTAAGGATCGAATGATAGGAGAAAAAGATTAAGTTAGCTTTGACTATTCACCGTGATTTCATGCAGGGCCTTTTGTATTAGAGTTTGAATGGAGGAGCAATACAAACGTCGAACTACTGGATCAGTGACGTTTGCTAATCTGCGGTCGAATGTCATCTCTTTGCTTTGCTTCAAAAAAAATTTGACTGGGGTGAGGTGGCTTCGGCTGGAGAGGAAGGTGGAGGGATTGGAGGAAAATTTTCCCCAAGTATGTTAAAAAAGACCTGACTTCAAAACAAACATTGGGACACTTTAACAAACTGGATTTTACCGATACTTTTGAGTAAACATTCAATCAATTTGCTCACTCTACTGCCACATTTCCTGCTTTTAAGGCCAGCCTACCAGTCTACGGCTTCTAAAAACAAAAACTGAAGAGTTAGAACTTTCAAAAATTTATTTACCGTACTGTAAAAATAATAATGAAGAGTTGGAACTACCAAACTACTTTCAAAAATTAATTTTCAATCAACAAACTGCCGCCTCCCAGAAGGTTCTGCCCTGGACCCGGAGCCTCCACGGCCCCTTCCTTGCTACGCCACTGGTCCTACACTTGGTGCATCAGCTCCCATTGTGACAATTTGTTATATCATGAATAACATGCGGTCTGATAACAGAAGCAAAATGTGAAAACCCTTATCACCAGTAAAATTAATACTGACTTTTCCTCGTGTGATTTTTACGAGAAAATAAAATCGAACAAAGACTTCTTGAAGAAAGTATTGTCTACAGAAAAGTATGATTGGCCGAGCACGTAAATTTACAAATGCTTAAACAGTGTTGTTTCTTAGTAAAATGCATTATTTTAGTTTTTCTTGGTGCCTCAACTACAGGAATCCAAATTGGCTACATGCTCAGTAAGATATGAACCACATTTATCTGGTAAGGCTGGTCTTCTGAAGCGTCCCGGTTTTCAATCACAAAAATATGGTATGCCTAGGCAAAGTGTCTGTTACACCTAAATCGTGATTGCAACGCAATAATACGAAAACGTATTACATATAAAACATATTACATAATACAAAAAAACGTATATCTTTGCAGCATCTGCCGAGTTAGCCTATGGTCAGCCATCACAAGAGGCACCAAAGAATATACATGACCAACCAATTGATGGATAATTTATATATACTTTCTGGAATATTGATTGAAAAATGTTCTTTTTAGGCAGCTTGTCAATTCAATGCAAAATCAGGTGCAATCGAATCAACCAAGTGACACTCGGCGACCAACTGGTTGATGCGATCAACCTGTTGGCCACCGCTGGTCTATTTCAGTGTTTAAGCTACATTTCCTTTTGGTTAGAATTTTGAACATTCTACCTGAAGTTTTATGTAGTCAACCTTTGCTAAAAGACAGTTGGAGTTTGTAGTTTTTGTAAGCTACATAGTTTTTACTATATTTCATACTGCGATCTACTCTCAGTGTTACAAAATATATTTTCTTTATTTTATCAATTTATTGAATGCTGGAGCTCTTTTGCAATTAGCTGATGCAGGTGGAATTGGTCACATGACAAGGACTATATCCGTGGATAGGCGGATCTTCTTTGCCATATAACCAAAAGCCCTAACCCAAATTGTAAACCTGTCTGGTTCTTCAAAACTTATTTAAAAAAGTGCTGTAGCTTACATCAACAAATATTTTCCCATAAAAAGAGTCGTCTCTATCAGCCCAGCCTAAACAACAATGCTGTGATCCCAAACGACGGCCACTCGCACAGTAGGAATTCCTTTTGGACCAAGTTCATCGTACTAATGGTACCGGTTTTTATTTACTTTTTTCAAAAGTTTCCAAACTTTTGTGGTCAGATGTGTGGTTTAGGTTTAATAAGTGTTAGGTTACTAAGTTTCTACCAAGCGTAATGCAGTCTACTGCACACTTGTCATGGATTAGTGTCATGCTACAGGCTATGGATGAATAAGTTTTCAAAAATGAAGGTCCACTGGTGGACCTATAACCACTGCCTGATTGTTTCGTATTTGACCAGTGTCGCATTCGGATATGGATGGATATCGGATACTAAATTTCGGAAATTTTTGGATAAGGACTGGATATGGATATTTAAAAAATTTATTGGATATGGATCAGGAGTTAAAAAATCAATATTCGCTCACCTCTGCTGTGAACCTCTTGAGTGAAGAATATCGTGTCGATATCATTACATCTTCAGAAACATTCTTCAGTCAGTGCAAAGCCTAATTTTACATGGGCAATTTCAAAATTTTCACAGGAAACTCTTTTATGCACAATATCGCATTCAATCCACGCACACATACGCCTTTTCTTCCTTTCATTTTACGTTGTGTGCATTATTTTACCTTAGCTTTTGATCCGTGAGTTACATGGAAGCAACACCAACGTTTCAACTTACTTTTCCTGAAGCAGGTTAAAGCAATATTAATGTAACAACCAGAGGTTCTCCACAGCGGCAGTTCTAAGGGGGGGACCTGGGTGGGCCATGGCTCCTCCAGATTTGTGGTTGGCCCCCTGCTTGCCCTCCCCCAGTTTTTTGCTTAATTTCACGTTCAAGTTCGTTTGATTAGCATATACAGCAGACAACCTTCAGCCAGCAAAATTTTAGACGACTTGAAGACTTTCTGGCGACGGTTCTGACGAAATTCACAAGCCTATGCTGGTTTGATAGGCTTAATCATAGCAAATCAATCTTCTTTACAACGGAAAATCACCACGTAGAAGAGACGTTTATGTTGCCCACTCTGCATTTTTCCTTGGCCCCGCAGTGGCCCCAGTTTTTTCATTATAGAATCGCCACTGGTTCTCAACCGCCTCGCCGCAAGAAATCCTTTGCTTGCTGCAATGCGATACACCAACCTGAATTTGATAGCTTGTATGTGATGCGTAAAATGCAATATCGTGGGTGGCAGTGTGGTGTTAAAAAAGAAGTGTGGAAACGCAGATAAAAAACTAGCTATTTTCAACAACACTTCAACCTAATTTCGAATCAGTTTTTGATGAATTCACTTTCACTGCACTACAAAGAAAAACATGAAAACAGTTTGGGAGCATGTTCCCGCCCCAAGGCACCCCTGGGGTGACAGTTGTCCGGGTTTAGTGTTAAAAAAAGAAGTGTAGAACCACTAGCCATTTTCAACAGCACTTCGAACTTATGTTTAAATCAGTATTCACTTTCATCACACTACAAACGAAAACAAAAAAGTGTGGGAATGCCGTTCCCATGAACAATATTTACCTATAAATGCTGACTGAAGGCAATGCTACCCTCTCTGAAATTATACCACAAGTAATACTTTGCCGTAACTTTTAGGTAGTTTCGCCCTCTTTCACAAACCTGCTTTATTTATTCAAATTCACGTCTCATCGGTTTTTGCGTTTGTCTTGTAGGCCTCACTTGCTGCATCAAAAGTAAATCTACTCCGTAAACGCTTCACCGAAATTTCCACAAAAACTGTCCAGAACCATTATTTTGGTTTTGGACAGTTTTTCTGCTACAAAAGCAGCACGAGAATTTTTTTCAATTGCTGTTATGATTGATCTTGACCAAAGCAGTGGTTTTCAGTTGCAAGGTGTACCGGAGGAAGACCTCGTGGTTCTTGCGTGATCTCAGTCACTGTTTAGCATTCGACGGTAGTGATGACATTTTCATCCATTCACTAAAAAATTGCGAGGTTGAGCAACACTGGAAAATGCAGGCTACTTCTCGTTCCTCTTGCAAAATTTTCTCATAAAGAATGATTTGAAATTTCTGCCACCTCCCTGTTTTCTAGTATGCAGCTCGAGATCAAGTCGCCACACCAAGTGCCCCATCGGCATGTCTTTAAAGCAGAAACAAGTCGGCCTATGTACTCTCTACAATGGGAGTAAGCAAGGATGCAAAAACAAATTTGTAAAAATGATTGAATTTGACGAAACAGGTGTTCGTATGTGTAGATGATGTTTCTTCAAGTTTTGGCGAGTCGTAATGTAGCTCTTATTGAGCCTGCACGGTTCATTATCCCTAGTTCAAAATGGTGCCTTTCAAGCAGTGGTGTAGGAGGCGGGGGTGCAACTGCACCCCAAAAGTTTTGATTTGTTGAAAATCCGGGCATAATCCCTGAAAATTTGGGCAAAATCTTTGAAAATCCGGACAAAATCCCCTAAAAATCTGGGCAAAGAACATACGGAAAAAATGGCGCCCAACGTTCTTTGTTTTCAAGAAATGGCATCGAACGTTTGCAGAAAAACACATGAAGACATTTTTTGGAGGTTACACCAAAAGAAGGTCTTCATGATTCTTTGTTGAAGAAAATTTGTAGGCAAAAGTCACAAATTTTTTGGGCAAGTTTGGGGAAATTCGGGTCAAAATCTTTCTTACCCCCAAATATTTGCCTCCTACACCTATGCTTTCAAGTGTCAAAACTCCACACGTGATCCCGCAATTTTTTGTTCTATTTGTCCAGTGGAATACTTCGGCTAGAACCGGACGCAATGCTAAACATACAGACAGGGCCGGTCCTAGCAGATGCGGGGCCCAATGCAAGACCTAGGCGCGGGGCCTGTCTGAGCAGTGATTTTATGACGTGATCGTGTTCAGTCAACCGTGTTACGATCGTGGTAGAGCGCAGATATGCAGTTCAGCACTAACACGAGAATTGAGCACGTTTGCTAACGTTCGCGAGGATATTTGCTAGTTCTGACTAGAGCGTTCTTTGTCAACAATGTAATTTATATGGCGTTTCTACTGAATTCTCAAGCGCAAGGTGTATCAGGCAAAAATGAATAATCGACCCAAACACCATGGCGCGGGGCCCAATGCAGCTGCATCGGCTTAAGGCCAGCCCTGCATAGAGATGCGCCTGGAATAATGTTGCACTTTGTCAAAACAACTTACTGCCAGCAAAATTTCGATGAAAAAAATGAAAGTAAAGGTTTGCTTTTGAAATATCCAATATGGTTGGTTTCTGTAGATCTGGTCTTGTGCAGTTTTTTTTATGTTCTCCTGGCCTTTATGAACAAAAGGTTTTGCAAAGCAAGAGGCATTTTACAAAGTCAGCAAAATTAAGACCTGTCAGAAAAGTGCGACATCTTTATCACATGGTGAGTGGCAACGCAGCAGTTGCGCGTCGGACCGGGGTTGAACATGGCGGTGATTTACACCTTGACATGAGCTTAGATTTAATTGCATCACTCGGTGGTTACGCAGTTGTGTTTAGGCAACAAACTGACTGCTTGTGTTCAGGCAATAAACTTCATCCTATTTTAACTTCAGCTTCCTTTACGGTATCATGCCAAAGGTCTTACCGGGCGTCTTTGTTTACAACTCTGCACATCACAAGTTTTTTCTCGGTGTTTCTGCCGTTACTATTTATTATGTGCATGCGCAACTTTCCTGACCAGTTGTGACCATGCCCGTAACTAAGGGGGTGGCAGGGGGCTTGGGCCCCTCTGGAAAAGTGTTTTTAATCGTGCTTACTAATGTAGTGCAGTTGTCCCCCCATCAGAAAACGCTTTGTCCCCTGGTGTCCCAATCTGGTTACGGGCCTGGTTGTGACGCTTACAGATTCGGCAAAATGCGCTTTTATTTTTGGTGTGATATCACAGCATAAAACAAAAACGCCACTTACACGACGCTACTCGATCCCATGCATTTAACCACCCCCCACAATGCCGACTGACACATACATATCCAAAAGATGCAGCCCACATTTCCAACCACTCCTGTAGGAAATGCAATAATTTTTCCAATGAACCAAACAGGAATTACATCAGGTTTCAAAACGAATACTGGTTCGTAGCGGTACTTCCAGCTAACGTACAGGAATGATAATCCAACCAATAGACGGCAAGTCCAATATAACGCAGTTCGAATTAACACCACTTGATTCGTTGTTTTTTTTGAGATCAGCGTCATCGTGGATTTCAAGCCATCTATTTTACGCTGCAACCTGAAATAGCATTTACGTAAATTGCTTGTAGTTTCAAGTATTGTTGTACGACACTAAAAAATATCAGTGACCTACCTGGTAAATTTTGCAAATTCGTTCATCATGTTAATTTCTTTCTGTTTATCTGTCAATTCCGCAACTTGTTGTTGGAGGGATCTATATTCTTCATAATCTGTTGTTCGAATAAGGACTTGCTTTAAGCAAAAAAAGAGTGCTTTTACAATAGTCTCAATAAAGTTTTGTATAAGAATCAAGCCAACGATAACGTATGCCAGCATGACAGTTATTCAGATCAGCATTAATCCCACTTCGAAATTTTTTTGCGAGAAATTCCAATGTCTGGAGATGTAAACGTCTTCTCTTCAGAGGTAGCGTTCCAGTAAGCAAGGTATGCTACACACGCAGTAATTGCTACCAAGCCAAATCCCATCACAAGTTTGTTCTAAAAATAAACAAAAAAATCATTTCCACAAGCAGTGAAAGAAGGCTGCATGGAAAAATCTCCAAGGTTTCCTATATCGACTATTTGCTGATTCGATCAACATGCCTCAAACACTTGAAAATTTCTGACAAGGCTTGGTGCAGAACAGCCATTGTTGTCATTACAGTAACTTTAAATCAGCCATGTCCAACCGAAATGCCTTACTAGGCCAAAAATTATGTCATTATCTTCGTGAGGGCCGCACATTGAATGACTTCCTTATATTTTAGCAAACCAAAAGTTAGTTCAATGCCACTAAGAGCAGTTGAATATCAACTGCAATGGTAACGACTGTATGGTACTTTCAATCACTCCCAAAGTGCGATGCCATATAGGCGAATTTAATGCTGGTGGAACAACAAAGGTACAGTATGGTATCTGTTTAGTGCAGAGGAACACGTAAGTAGAAATCAGTTTTCAACTGGTGTGGCAGTGGATACGTGGAAGTCCACCAGTGCGTAGCACATCTTAATCGTTTGAGCGAGTTCTTGTTCGCTGCAAGGCGGCACTAGATCTCGGGTCAGGTGTTGACCAGCCATTCAATTGTCTTCCAGAACCGTCAGGGCCATGCAATCCATGGGGTGGTCGATGGGTTGGACAGTGGAGGATAACATGGCCAATGGTCTGGTCTACTACGCCACACTCACAAGCCGCAGAAGGGGTCATATCCCATTTGTGTAAGCAGGAACGGAAACGTACAACACCGGTGCGGAGGCGGTTAAGTAAAACCCACACTGTTCTTGGCAGAGTAATTTCGCCGGAGTGGGTGCTGACGTCGGGGTGAGAATACGAAGTACGGAGCATTGTAGTGTTCTCCAACCACTCCGCATACCATCCTTGATCCGCCCAGAACACCGCACTTCTGTTGTTGTTGTCGTCAGGTGAACTACTGAGTTGTTGTGCGGCGATACAAATGGGTGTCTCGATTTGAGATGCCGTGCATTCCCACTCGATGGACAGGTGAGCGCTGAATGGAGCAGGTGTCCAGGATCCATAGCACGGCATGCCACAAAGTAGCTCCTTTGCGACGAAGCTCAGCAGGTTGAATGCCCGCGAGGATAGGAAGATTGTCCGCTGGTGTAGGACGCAGGCATCTAGACACAGTTCGCACAGCCTTGTTCATGACAGACAGGATCAATGAGACGGGTGTAGACACCACGGCACCAGGCAGGAGCGCAGTTGTCAGCTGTTGAATGTACCAGGGCTAAGGTGGCTATTCGCAACCTTGTTGCCATAGCACCCTAGCCAGAGCCAGCAAGCCACCCCAAGAATGCGATGCATGATGTCAGCTTTTTGCGACGTGACTCGAGGTGTCAGCGATGCATAAACGTCTTGTCCAACGTTACTCCGGGATATTCGGGCTTGGAGCAAAGGGCAGGATTACGTTATTATCAGCTCACGTTTAGCTTCCTTGTTGAGTTGGAAGATTGACGACACCGTTTTTGTAGTACTGAGCTTCAGCTTCAAGGTCTTGAAGTATTTACCTTTTGTCGCCATGTCTTTGCTGAGCACTCCTTCCACTGTTTGCCAGTGTCCATCAACATTCGTGATTGCTGGATAGTCAGCGTATGCACACTTTCTGGAGAGGGTGATTGGCAAGTCAGAGGCGTAAATGCTGAAAAGAAGGGGTGCTAAGACGAATTACTGTGGGACGCCATTCTTGAGGCATTGTAACCTATTGTAAAGGTGAAATTGTGATTACCGGTCAGCTGCATGATCATGCGGACCATGTACCTGGCTGCCTGCCATACAGTGTCATACGCTGCTGTGAGATCGACAAACAGTGCTCCGGCCTTCTTAGCCAAAAAAAACATCCTCAATGCCTTGCGCCAGCAACGTGACCTGATCTACAGTCGACCTCCTGTATTGAAAACCCGCTTGTTCCTGCGGGTGAAATTCATCAATTAGGCTTATTGGTTCGACACAAGCTTAAATGAGTCTCCCGAGGATCTTGAAGGGGACAAACAGTAGAGATAGAGGATGATAACTCTTTGAGTTCCCCAATGGCTTATTGGGTTTAGGGATCACAACTACTAGTGCTCTTCTCCAGATCCTGGGAATTTGAATTCGTGCATGCAGAAAGGGAAGAAAGAGCTGGTTGGAGTGTAAACTCCAGGAAAATAGAAACTAACCCAGAGATATTCCTCGTTCCAGGTGGTTGAGGGTGTCAGCAACCTCCTTTGGGGTGAAGGGGCCAGAGATACTATCTCTGAGATACTCTAACCCTAATGTGTTTGGACTTTCCATAGGTCAGACACTTCCTTGTTGACAAGCCTTGTAGCCTCGCGGTTCGTTTTTTTGTGTTCCATGTCCTTCACAAGTTGTGAAGCGGTGGAGTTAGTTGAAACAGGGCACAGATTGGAAGAGTGTCCAGACCTGCCAGTACATTTATTGATGGTGCTGTCGATGGAATTGACAGCTTCTTCCCACCAGGCAGTAAAGACCAATGTGTCAAAAATATTGAATTTGTGTTTATAATAGTAAAGACAGGCTGTCGTTGTGTTGTAAGCACACCATAATGATAAGCTTACTGGGCTGCACAAAACCTTCGACTGGGCCATGGGTTGGACATAGTTGCTTTAAACAGCAATTCTCAATTCATTTTGAAGCCCGCACCCTGTCCAGAAGGAAAAATCATTTTTGCACCCCTTGATGTATTTTTTTTTGTATTATCAGAGAAGTTTGCACCCAAGAAGTCCCTTCTCACACCCCCAATTGAGAACCGCTGGCTTTAAATATTAAAGTCTGCACAAAACAAACTGTTGCATTAATTTGGAACTCATATGCTTAACCACCTAGCTAAACTGCATTTTTCCTAATGACAAAATGGATTAATACATAATCAACAATCCTGATTTTAAAACCCCCATGCTATACTGAACAGTAGTGACCAAAAGAAGATAGTCTTAGGAACTGTGTCTTAGAACAGGCACAGAAATGAGTCAATTTGCTGTTAATCTTTATGGACATATTTTTTGCTTATTTAAAAACAAGACAGCTTCAGTTCATCCTATGAGATTCATACATAATAGTGAAGACTGCTTTATGCAACATGGAGAATGGAATGGATGACCTATCAAAAAACAGCATCTGCGACATACTGGCATTGATTAGTGTTTGCTTACTTTACAAGGTGGCTGGTGGCAAAATACATAACAGTACTACAAACACAAATATTAGTGCTGCCACTAAAAGCGTTTCAGGTTTACTTGTTCAATGCATCATATCACACAATTTTTTGCAACTCAGTGTAACCAAATAAGCACGTCTTTCAAAATAAATACCATACAGGTCTATCATCTGCACAGTTCAACTATTTCTTGTCACCCAGAGATGAAAGATTCAGCTGTTTTAAGGTCACAAAAATAAAATGCAAGACACCAAACACATTGCAAAGAACATTCTTCTTTTCATCAATGACTTGTACAAATATTTTGTTTCTCAATTTTGAAACATATGCATTGTGAAGTAAAAAAAATTTAATTTAATGAAACATCAATTGACTTGGCTGTTTTTGAATGAATGATTTTCTAATAAAACGGTGACCTTGAAACAATTCCCACACTGCTTTCCACCAATTTAGTCATTCTCAGTCCTAATAATGACCAAAAAACAGTTTTGATAATGACAAAAACTAGATCCAGAACAAAATCTACAAAATTGCTAGCATGAATCATTCTCTTGTCTGTCAGGACCTTGCTTTAAAATCTAATTTATCATGGACTTAATTTCAATCAGTTCAAGCCAGCTTCATACAGGCTAGATAAAACCATGTGGCCCGCTATTGGTATTCTGTGCAGCCCGTGATGCTCTTTGGGAATTTTCAAATAGTTAACATTTAGGTTATTTAGTTCATTTGGCGGTGTTTAACCCAACTCGTTGGCTGCCGGCCTACGATATATTCGTACTTCGATTTCAGCCTAAAAAACAGCAGTTTTCGGTTGCCTTACCAACGCCCTAGCTCCTCCGAAGATTGCGCTAGAGAGCTGTTCAACGACTCAAACGGATTGGCCAGTCTAGTAGATTGCACTCGAAAAAAATTTTTTGGTTGGGGGTGCAGATTGTTTGTGACTGACGTCATAAGTGAAGCAGTTTTAGGGTCATTTTGGCTCATGTTGCCTGGCCTAGGGCCCAACCACTAGGCCAAAGTGTTTCGCTGAAGTTTTCATTGTAAACTAGACTCAAGTCCGAGTCTTCTGAGCCTTTGATCGACTTTCTAGCGTTTCTGGTTCAAAAGTTATGATCTAAAATAAACAAATTAATTAACTAATTAGCTAATTAGTCAAATATTTTTACTAACTTACATCACAACTTTTGAACACGAGCAGGTCATCCAAAGTATCAAAAGACTCGGATTGTAGCCTAGTTTCCAGTAAAAACTTCAGCGAAATACTACCACCTAACGGTTGGCGCCCAGGACCAGGCAAAGTGGGCCAAGGTGGCCTAAAAGTCCTCCACTTATGACGTCACTCACAAAAAACCCGCAGCCCCCAGGCAAAAATTTTTTTTCGAGTGCAATCTACTAGACTGGCCGATCCGTTTGAGCCGTTGAACAGCTCTCTAGCGCAATCAGCGGAGGAGTTAGGGCGTTGGTAAAGCAACCGAAAACTGCTGTTGTTTTTGCAAAAATCGCCAAAACCACCCAGACGGCAAAGTGTCAACACTTTGGCACCCGGCTGGTTTTGGGGATTTTCGGCAAAAAAAACACCTAAACGCATGTGGCTTTGCGGATGAATATCTCTGCTCCTGTTCGCTCTAGCGACTCGGCGAAACTCTCAAAACACGTGGCCAGTCTAGTAGATTGCACTCGAAAAAAAATTTTTTCTTGGGGCGTGCGGGTTGGCTGTGAGTGACGTCATAAGTGGAGGACTTTTAGGCCACCTTGGCCCACTTTGCCTAGCCTTGGGCGCCAACCGTTAGGTGGTAGTATTTCGCTGAAGTTTTTACTGGAAACTAGGCTACAATCCGAGTCTTTTGATACTTTGGATGACCTGCTGGGGTTTCGGGTTCAAAAGTTATGATGTTA
>Ga0210059_1013969_pt1 | contig 11924 bp, 9 predicted proteins | sample Ectturendosymbi2_FD_188042 | JGI IMG/M metagenome (GOLD analysis project Ga0210059, IMG submission 188042) | Ecteinascidia turbinata endosymbiont from Florida, USA - Sample 2 (SPAdes) (version 2) | ecosystem: Host-associated > Tunicates > Ascidians > Unclassified | place: Key West, Florida... | reverse complement strand
AGGAACTTTTATAAGAAACCAGGTGTTCCTTATGCGGGCAACATCGGGTTAAAGAGGCGACATCGAGGGCAAAGGAGCGAAAAAAGTGAAAGGGCGAAAATAGACAAACCTCTGAGCGATTGCTGAATTACGTACTATGGGCTCCAATTAGTGCGAGCGATCAACTGTTATTTTCTTGTCAACGTCAATTTGCTGTTTTAAGCGATGAGGTTTGATACTAAAGCGGTAAAATCTTCTGCTGTTGATAATAGTCGACGTGCCTGGTTGACTTCCACAATAATATCTCCCAATCTTTCGAAGTTTGGTGAAGGATACGAAGCACAGTCATCGCATTGAAATGTGAACTGTGAACACATCAGATTTTGATTTCTTTCAGTAAAAAAAATTTTTAATCATATGTTGTATTTCTTATTGTTCTGCTTTATACGGCCTGGGGCCCCTGGGGGAATAACAATATGTTGAGAATGATAATGGGGACGAAGAGTTTCGCAAACAATGGTTGCAATTGAAAAAAAATTGTTATTGTGTAAAATACATCACTAAGTGAATATGCCTCCTTGTGACTAGAAAAAGCGTAGCAAACATTTTGCGGCCCAAAATTGTTTTCTCCGGCCTTATCGGAGATTTTTTTTATAGCCTAGCCCACAAAAGCACACATGAAAAAATGCTGCGAGTTGAAAGATAAATTAAATTATTATTGCTGCTGGCGGTGGCGTAACATTTATTTCTTACTTTAATGTAACTATATTTTTCGGTCTAACACCAAGCATTTGAGTTGCGTGGTTTTCCTCTGAAACTTATACAGTGGTACAATGAAATTGTACAGGCTTCGCTATTCAAAATGAACTTGTAATGTCGTTGGCAAACTGCAGGCAACGAACCTAAACTGCTTTTTCATGCTTTCCAGCTGTGATCGCTACCGGCGTTCAAATGCAAGCCACGCTGTGCGTGATCATAAGCTATAGTTTGCGGAGTGTAGTGTTGAACGACCTGTTTCCTGCAACTGGGTCAGAGCCGTCCTTAGGAAATTACTACCAAACTGATATAACAGTGATGAAGATCGCAATTCTATTTCCAGCTTTATGCAATATGCAGTTCATGCTAAGCACGATTTATTTCTAGTGCCTGAAGCCATTGAGAAGAAGGCAGTTCCTGACGAAGTGTTCGGTGGAATGAAAGCTGCTGCCGAATGATGTCGAAGTATGTTCGCACGTTCGACAATGTGCTGCTCAACCGTTCTCTGGTCTCAACGCGCATACTGAGCAACAGGTTTTACGAAGACAATACATTCTTTATGTTTGAGGTTGTTGTGTTGACGGTGTCATTCTTAAAACTCGTGAAGTTGTCTGAAAGCGTACAGCAACTGTGGCCAGCAACCACAACTGTCAAAAACGAAAGCAGTGACGTATGGTTGTATGTGACGATGTCAAGCTGAAACCTGTCATCAGTTGTCCCGGCTGTCAGATCTGAAAACACCGGATTTCTAAACCTTCTGCTGCAACTAACTGCCCTTCCAAGAGTTATTTTGAACTCATCAAACTTGCAAAGCATCCTGTAATGTAATACGAGCGGTTGTTCTGCATCGGTAACTGCAGGATCTTGTGGAATTTTCATACAATCCTTTCTCACGTTCCCTGTGACCGCTGCAGTTATTTCATTATCCAGATACGACCGACAGCCTTTACCTGTGGCGTCTTAACTGCCAAGTTCGTTCTAAGTGCAACAGTTTAAGTATCTAGACCAAGGATGGTGTGGGCAGTTTTTCTGGTATTAGACAGATTACTCGCCGATGGTCAGCTTGTTTACATTTCATCTGAAATACTTGCACTTGATTAGTATCATTTCCAGGTTTGCAAAATGTTTTAGGAGTTTGATTGTAAATCAGAAAATTTTTTAATTTTTAGAATATTTTTACTAGTTTCGATTGATTTTTCCTTGCGTTTCGCAATCACTATTGATTATTATTGATTTGGTCATCAGACTCACTGTTGAAACATTGAACTGTGTTGAGCACCTGTAAGCCCATAATAGAAGGTGCGAGTCTTTCAAGGAATCCAGCATAGTCAACGTTTTGCAATATACCAATATTTTTGTGTTTTTGGAACCTTGGTTGCACTCCAGGTGGTCTAAAAATAAACTCAGGGTGAAGTAATGTATGTAAAATTCCTATAAAGTGTGTGTTTCGCTATCTATCGAAACGAGTCCTTTCAAATCCAAGAATCAGACACTATATAATTTTATCAGAATATAGGCATCGTCAGCTCATTCAAATAGTGTGTTTTGCTGCGCACAGATGATTTTTTGTGAAAATGAGTGAAACTTGTTGCAGGAAAGTCAAAGATAGTTTGACCGGACTTTGCGCAGCAGTCACGTGTCCCAGAAAAGCGTAATCTAACCGGGGTCCCATCAGACCCATGGTAGCAGTGTCCCCTCTGAGGTGCGCAATCGCGCAGCACCACCAGACCATTTGTGCAGTGGAATCTCATTCTCGCGCACTTGCAACAATCCAAATCATTGGAAAAGCACGAAAGCAAGTTTGCTATTTGAATTAAATGTGTACTTTGTTCGTATTTTGATAAGATTTTACACTTATAAATATTCACAAAGATTTTTATTCATTTAGAACTCAGCCTTGACTTATCCATGTCCACTAAGACAAACATTTACTCAGAGTAAAATTTTCGTAGAAGGAACACTGCATGGCAACCTCACGTGTTACCATGGTAACCTCACGTGTTACCCGTAATCAACGTCCCCTGACCAAGGGTGAAAAGCGAAAAAGTTATTCCCGTCAATGGAAACTTTCACAGCTTACTTCTACTGTTTTTCGCCCCCTCCTTATTTCTAGTCTGCTGAAGTTTCGGGACACAACCCCGAAACTGGGTCGTGTTACTAACTTTCAGCCCCCGCGATATCCATGCATTTTGCCCAACCGGGCGTTTTTTTACAAGAGTATGGGTTTTGAATCAACCCTGATCCAGTCCTGTGTGGAAGTTCAGGAAGTTACGTACCAGGTGACAAAAGCAGTTGCATATGCCCAGTTACTAAAGCCAAGAGACCGTAACATCCTTTGAAAGACTAAAGGAATTACAAGTGAGAATTTTTAATTTGAAAAATATGTTTCTCTCAAAAACCTGTGAGAGATAAAGTATTGAGTGATACCATGATTCTGAAAAGTGGATTATGTTTTTGGCCTTTACTTGTCAGGTAAAACCTGTGAAACTCCACAAACTTTGTACGAAATCTGTGGTGAGGTCTTTTAAGGCAAAAATGTTTCGTCTTATACTAGCACTAGCAGTCACGTTTGAACTTATGCTGAAGAATTTGTTTTCCCCGGACGCAGCTTTACATCGGATCGTTACTGAGCACTGGTGTTTATCCGAAATAAAGCGAGCCGCACAGACCGATCAGTCACAGGATTTTCGCTTTCCCGTTGCGAAAAACACTCGCGCTCTGATTTCCACATGAAACGGGTTCCGCGTACCTTCACAGTACTTGGACAAGAGTCACTGCCTATCAGTATCACAGAACTGTGTCGAAAACTTTGCCACAGGGATCCCGTTACACATTTGGAGGTTATCAAAACTGGAGCATTTAAGCTACCCTTCAATTTTTCAGCTATCATATTTCTGCCTAAATTGACTCCCTAAAAATCACGAAGCAGCTTTTAACTTTTCAACCGGAACAACAGGACAGCATATTCCAATACAGTCTGACTGCATCACAACCACCACTCCCCATGCGCACAATCCATCCGCTTCTCTTGGCCAAAAAGGGTATCCGGACAACTGCCACACAGGGGTGCAGGTCCGTAACCAGCTTGGAACACCAGTAGGGGCGAAGAGTTTTCCGGGAGGGCCCAAAGTTGTTGAACTATGTCCAATATTTTTAAATTATGTCCAACACATTTTTCCAGGGGGGGCGAAAATTTTTCTAAGGGGGGCTTCGTCCCCCCTGGTTACGGGCCTGCAGGGGTGTCGTGGGTCGAGAACATGTTTCACACTTTTCAGGTTTTTCTCTCTAGTGCAGTGAAAGTGAAAACATTAAAAACTGATTCAAAAATTAGTTTGAAGTGTTGTTGAAAATCGCTTGTTTTTTGTGTGTTTCCACACTTCTTTTTTTAGCACCACACCCTGTGCCACCCGGACAACAGCCACCTACGATATTGCTTTTTACGCATCACATACAAGTTGTCAAATTCAGATTAGTATATCGCGTTGTGGCACGTAAAGGACTTCTCGCGGCAGAGCGCTTGAGAACCTCTGGTTGTTACGATAATGTTGCTTCAGCATACTTCAGGAAAAAGGAGTTCAAACGTTGATGTTGCTACCATGTAACTCACAAATCAAAAGCTAAGGTAAAATAATGCACACAACATGAAAGGAAGAAAAGGCGTTTCATGAGTTCGAGGACTGAATGCAATAATGTGCATAAGAGTTTTCTGTGAATAATCTGAAAATGCTCATATAAAATTAAGATTTAGAATATTTGTGAAGATATAATGATATCGACACGACATTCTTCACCCAAAAGGTTCAATGTTGAACTTACGTATCTTCAAAGTGGTCGAGGGAGGAAGAAATTTTTGTTATACACTGCATCCTTGTGATGTTCAAATAGCTTTATTGGCTACAAAACAGGGCTTTTCAATTCATTTTCGTCCGTGAACCACCATGCCTTTTCAGATAACTCTGTGAACCCCAGAAGATAACCAAAAAAGTAATCAGACACAAAAATCAATTTACACATTGCATTTAATACACAGTTCTATCTACATTAGTAAAATCATGTGGACCCCTTCAATAAACCTTTAGGGGTCCATGGAACCCCTGTTGAGAAGCCCTGCTATAAAGGCAAAAAACTCAACATGACTCAGTTGGCAGTTGTCCTGGGTGGCATTCATGGGCGTCGGCAGAAATTTTTCCAGTGGGGACAACGTCGACATTTCGCTTATCCTTTTTCAGGTTGAGGACGATGCAATGCAAATGGACCTTTGCAAAACGCTTTACCCTTTCTACCAGCGCAGCCGGGGCCCCGGAGCCGGTCATTTTCGGTGGAACCGGAGCTGTTTTCAAACTTTAGCTGGAGCCGGAGATGGTGGTTAATTTAGCAGCTCCGGATCCTTTCTGAGATCCAACACTATTTGCTAAGCGCGCTGAAAAACAAGGCTCTCTGAACTGGCTCACGCCTTCCAGCACCTTAGCCTACCATCGTCAATTTTGAATTATAACTAAACAATAGCGTTCAGTGATGTATACAACTGGCTAGTCGACACGCTTGCCCACATGCCGATCGGGAATTGCACCGAGATTGTTTACACAGGCATAGGTGGATCCAGGGAGGGATAAGGGGGATGAAGCCCCCCTAAATTTTTCAGATACGTTTTCTGATCGACGGTTCCCGACACAGAAACGTCCATCGAGATTATTTTTTGGATAGTCTTCAAATAAACCATTTCTTGCACAGGGATAGCGACGAAAATATTAAATGTTAAGCTTATTTTGTAGAATTTGGGCAGTGCAGTCCGAATGTGTTTATTTCACTAAAAATGAAATTTCCAATAAGCAAGTTTTTATACAAAAAATGGTCTCATAGTTCATTTGGATAAGATCGGGCTTTTTGTGGACAAAAGTTGAATAAGTAGAAGACTGTGGACAAAAGTTAATTAAGCAGTAGACTATATTATTATTTTCCTACAAGGATTAATTAATGAGTGCAGCTCATTTTATAGTTGAGCGAAGAAATCAAAATTATGCGACAGCAAGCGTACAATCAGGGCTGGATTTAAATGATGCGGGGCCCTAGGCTATTCCACTTGTGAGGCCCCCTCTCCCATTGTTGCGAGGAAAAAATGGAAAGCGTTAATTAATTTGCGAAAATCCGAAAATGACGCTTGAACGTACGGTCAGTAAAAAATTCTAAATCATTACTGGAGTGCCCACAATCACTGCGTTTGATGCTGCCTTCGACGCAAAAGCGTTAAATTGCACGAAGTTGTTGAAATCCTACTTGGCTGGCGGGAACAGGATTATTATCTGCCGCAGGCAAACGAACAGAAATCGCCACAATTGAAATATTTGACAAAACACATGGTCTACGTTTTTTATAAGAATCACATCTGTTTTTTCTTATCTGTGTTCCAAAAAAAACAAACACACTCCACCTATATAGTATGTGTGGCGGCATAGAGACTTTAAAGCACAACGTGAGGACCGCGTTGCAACTCGCTTACCACGGCTGTAAAAATTTCACACGCACGAGCACAACACGCAGGACCCGCAACCAGGAGGGCGAAGCCCCTTACAAAATTTTTTTCCCCCCCCCTGGAAAAATGTATTGAGCACAGGTCAAAACTATTGGAAATAGTTTAAAAAATTTGGACCCCTCTCAGAAAACTCTTCGCCACCCCTGTTGTCCTAAACTGGTTACGTGCATGAAAACACGTCACGTAAAATGCACCCAAATGGTTGTAGCTGTTAGGTTCACGATTCGCGTTTTTCTTACTTTTTCACACTGGTAAGAATGGAATGCAACTAAACTGTCGCGTGAAAAGATGTGAAAATTAGAAACCAGTCGCCAGAAAATCTTGAATAGGGGTTTAAATTTGCGCAAGGGGACATTCTTAAAATTTGATAAAATCTTTACTGATTTATAGTGTTTCATATTTAAATTTGGAAGGGCTGAGCTCACTAATTCCCACCGTGGCGACTGTTCTGCTTAAATTTCGCTTATGCTGCCATTGCTAAAATACGTAGGCCTATAAAGAAATAAGAAGCTACAATCATCGAATCAAGTAAGGCTGAACATAACAGTAAGCAGTTGACAAGGTTTTGTCCTGCCTTCTTCATAACAAAATTATCTAAGAATTCATTACAATTTGTTTGCCTAAGTTTGTCACTTTTAATGTACCGAATGCTTAGTGTGGACAACCTCTCCTAGAAAATTGCAATCCTTAAATTCATTTTCAATTCTTTTGAATCTTGAAAAGGACTTTTCACCTGAGCAGCTAGTGACCATCAAGCTAAGAAATAAGGCTTCACGTGGTTGTATAAACTAAGAACCGCTAATCTAACGCATCACACCCAAACGCGCTTTTGTCACTTTTTTGCTATTTCCCTGTCTCGTTGGGGAAGAGTTCTACGGTTGCCAGTTGGCAAAATGGCTGTTGCTTGCTGTGCAAGCTCATCAAGATCTTCTCTGATTTGCTTAGAATGGGAGCAGTACAAACTTGCGCAAATATTCAATAGCAATCTGATTTCTAAATGACTTTATTGAAGAAAATTCAAATAGAAAAAAATCACATCTAAAAACACCAAGAGCTCGATACAAACGCTGACAAAACTACTGTATTGCTCAGTCACCCAAGAAACAGCTATGCTTTTATTGTAGGGTACTGCTGCTAGCCCTACACATAGCTCTTGTCGGCACTACAGACTTGCTTTGATCAGATGCAGTGACGTAACTAGAGGTTTGAGCCAGGGGGAAACTCAGCTGCAGGGAGCCCACTGGCTAACACTCAGAAAATAGTTGAGAAACAATAGCAAATCCGGTATTGAACGGCTATACAAAAACCCGAAATCACCGGAAAACACTCCGAAAAACGCAAAAAACAACAATCTACTGAAACCAAAAGAACAGTAAATACCAAAATACAAGTTAGGTAGGGGCACAGTTTTTACATTTAGCTTAACAAGGGGGGGGGGGCGGTTTGCACCCATGCCACCAGTCGTTTATGCCACTGATCAGGTGCATTTCAAACATCAACGCAGCCACAAGTTCTTTGATAGAGTCACACGTAACAATCGGTACGATTCAGCAAACGCAGGACGCAGCCAGCGTACTTTGAGTATATCGGCACAATAGTTGGCATGCGGCTTGACCAACCGTCGTATTGAGATTCATGGAAACTCGTTGGAAAACTCTGGCGTTATCACCACGAAAGTGAATAAAACTAAATTTCACGAATAATATTTAGACATAAATTTTTGACGAAGTTTAATCTAATTGATCATATACCGGCAATTGACTCTATGCGTAGCAAAGTTTGTTGGAGGCCCCCTTGGATCTTGAGGCCCTAGGCTAAAGCCTATATAAGTAAATCCGGTCCTGGGGCCACCAGGGGATTTTTTCCAAATTTTTCCAAGGGTCCCAAAATAGTAAAATTTATTTTTTCCCACTCGAAACTAAGAAAACAACCTTTTTTTGTTGAAATTTTCTAAATCCAAGGGGGCTTTGGCCCCCCTGCCCTCCCCTTCCTACGCCCATGGTTTCGAGTAGATTCGCGAAATAGCGGCCATTGTTAACGCAATAATACTGAGAGATAGGTAGCGACAAACCGGTGGTGAGCACAACATGGCTGGAACCACGGCGCTGGTAATATCGGCGGTGTCGCCTTCATTTGCCAAAGAAGATTCTCATAGGTCCCGCCTGGGACTTACAGCTGATGAAATTGAGAAAGCTTAAATTTTTATCAGTTTAAATAATTTCCACACCTCTTTTCAACTATCTCTTCTTACAATAGGCAGTGGCGTAACTGACGGGGGGCAAGGGGCGAGCCTCCCCCCTGGCAAGCTAAATGTAAAAACTGGGACCCTTTAGTTGACATTTGATATTTAGTACTCTAGTATTCTTTAATAGTATTCTTTGTTGTTTTTTGCGTTTTTCGGGGTTTTTTCTTTTTTCAGTATAGTATGGACATCCACGACATCCAGAGATTCACTATCATTTCTTAACCTTTTTCTGAGTTTTGGCTACTGGCCCCCCTAGGGTGACCAATGGGCCCCCTTCAGTTAAGCTTTCCCCCCTGGCTCAAGCCTTCAGTTACGCCACTGACAATAGGCGACTAGATTTTGCCGCCCCCTGGAACGTGCCGCCCCTGGCTATAGACAGAGTACCCAGTGGATTGCTACGCCACTGGTCTGTTCTACCAGGAAAAGGACACAAAACGTTTTTATTTCATAGTCACATCAGACTGTGGAATTACTGCCGAGTGCAGTGTGAACAAGTTAGTCAATACCGCCGCAGCGCATGTTTGCGCATTTTGTGAGACTAAGTCCTTGTACAAAAACAAAAGTGTGAGGCTTACGGACTTTTTCGTGGCACAAACAGTCACAGTCGGCGAGCAGAAGATCAGCTCGAAGTCGGATATTTTTTTAAAGAATTTTTACCCACTCCGACTACTCTAGACCAAACTCCTTCCGACTACCCAGGCCTGGTCGTGGTAGCAGTATTAGTTCAAAATATGTTGGAATAACACGCTCACTTGCTACAAGGACACTAGGAATACCGAAATTGTTAAAGTGTAAAAGCACAGCCGGAGCCATGTCATAAAAAACACAGCTCCGGAGCCGGAGCCATGTTCTAAAAAACACAGCTTCGGAGCCGGAGCCATGTTCTAAAAAACACAGCTTCGGAGCCAGAGCCATGCTTACGAAAAGAGGGAACTCCGGAGTCAATTCATTTTTACAAGAGCTCCACAGTCCGCAGCCCTGATCTGAGCAACTACTGGTGTGTGTCGTCATAAACAACTCCAATTACCCGACCGTCAAAAACAACACAGCTTAGCATGCATTTAGGAAATACCGAATGCAGGTTAGAGGGTTTCTAAATTATTGTTTAAAATATTGCTGGCCGACAGACGACAGTTTTCTACTGCATATGTCAACCAAGCGAACTTGAATGGGAAATTAAGAAAAAACTGGGTGGTCAAACAAGAGGCCAACCAAAAATCTGTGGCAGCCATGGCCACCCAGGCCCCCTTTAGAATCACCACTATCTCCTTGTCTAACCACATTAGTAACATAAAGCGGTTCAGACAAATGCTTATAAGCAGCCTACATATAATAACCTATCCTTATTTTGTTAATCTTATCTTTATTTTGTTAAATCCTTATTTTGTTATTCTTATTTTGTTACCCTAATCCTATCTTTTTTCCTATTATTAACAAAATCCTATTATTTTGTTGCCCTAATCCTATCCTTATTTTGTTAAATCTTGTAATTTTAAAGTAAAAATTAATGACTCTGAAATAAAACACACAACTTGCACCAAGTATCTTCGGGTGTATATCGACCAATATCTTTCTTGGACAGACCACATACATAATCTTGAAATAAAACTATCCCGAAGTGTTGCAATGTTTTATAGGATGAGATATTACCCAAGTAATAATGCACTGAGATCAGTTTACTACAGTTTAACTTATAGTCATCTCCAATACACAATTGGTGTCTGGGGTGGAGCTGGAAAAACAGCTTTGAAGCGACTGAATGTTTTACATAACAAAGTATTAAGAGCAATGACCTATAGCTCTTATAAGTGAAGAGTCTCACCATTGTACAAAAAGTTAAACCTACTTAAAATAGATGATATATACATTCTTGAAATAGGTAAGTTCATGCATAGGTTGCACTGGGGTAGAATTCCTGTCAATTTCGATCAATTGTTTACTCCCGTAAGTCAGGCCCACTCCCACGCAACGTGTGCTACCACACGAGGTGGATACATTTGGCAAATGGCTTCGACAGTCAAAGGCACAAGATCTCTGAAACACCTTGTCCCAGAAATATGGGAATCCATTGATCCTTCCTTATTTGATATTTCGCTACCTGCCTTCAAGAGTCATTTAAAGCAGAGATGAGCGGAGTCACATTTTTCAGACTCCGACTCCGCTCCTGCTCCACACTTTGAGACTCCTGCTCCAACTCCGAAAATTTTTGAAACATCAACTCCGACTCCTATTAACACCCCGAAAACTTCCAAGTAGCTCATGTTAAAAAGATACTGTCTATTTTGCCTCATGAGGCAACAACATATTAACGTTTAAAGTTATGGTTTAGCCTAATCTTTACACAACGTAGCCAAACAGCCACTAAAACTAAGGAAAGCTTGCCCACATTTATTTAAATGATTTAAATTAGACTTTACGTTATGTAGGTCATGCATTCCAAACTTGTCATGTGATCATTTCAAACAAATGTGTGCAGTTACTGACAAAATAACTTCAGAACTGTTTATTTCTCATGAGGCACAATAGAGGCTGCTCATCAAATATATACCTTAAAAGTATAGGTCCTACTGTAATGAAATTATGATGTGGAAACCATTGAAACACTAGTTAGTTGTTCAAGCTTCAATGATTAACCAGATACTGAGACAGATGACAAGTATTTGAAGTGAGTGTTAATTTTCAATTGTTACAAAAGACTCATTTTAAATCTCCGAGGTCAGGAGCTGATCACCTGTTCACAAATATTGAATCGTACTTTACCATGTGCTCAGATAAAACTCTGAACTATGACTGCGCCAAACTGAGCCATTAACATGAATCTGCAAGCAAATCATGCAAAACATATTAACAAAACGAACATTTACATTACGCATAACTTAGGCTACAATCCCTTTCGAATTTATAGTCATAGGCAACAGAAGTGTACAGGAGCCAGAGTGTCGGAGTAGACTCCGGCCGGAGTCTTAACGATTTTCGAAAATAGGAGTGGAGCCGGAGTTGATTTTCTAAGGAAGAGCCGGAGTGGAGCCGGAGTCAGTTTTTTAAGAGGTTAGTTTGTTTATTTTTGATTATTATTATTGCAGATTGTTTTTTACAAAGCATGTTAAAACATAACCTTCAAATGGGCAAAACTACTTAAAATTTTAATACAACTTGGATGTATGTCAGGTTAGGCTAGTGAGCTTCATGTGTGTAAAGATTTGGATAATTTCTTGTTCATGGTGATACGTTAACAATATGTTGGCCAATGAAATTTAGCTCACATAAAAAGTTTAGGTAGTGTCTCAACAACCAGCATATCCAGTTTTCTGTTTCGAAGGACAAAAAGTACCGTATCCCGTATCCAGTTTTCTGCCAGATATAAAACTGAGTTGGAGAAATCTCACTACTGTCAACATGGTCGAGTGGCAAGTG
>Ga0210059_1013968_pt1 | contig 11924 bp, 6 predicted proteins | sample Ectturendosymbi2_FD_188042 | JGI IMG/M metagenome (GOLD analysis project Ga0210059, IMG submission 188042) | Ecteinascidia turbinata endosymbiont from Florida, USA - Sample 2 (SPAdes) (version 2) | ecosystem: Host-associated > Tunicates > Ascidians > Unclassified | place: Key West, Florida... | reverse complement strand
TAGTTTCGTTTTTTCGTTCTTTTTTCTTTAGGTTCTTTTAAGTGTGGTGTAGGTGGTGGACGGTGGGCACCCTACGATAGATACTTTTCTTATCCGGCCAAGATTTTGGAAAAAGGTTGCCCAACATGGCCGGATAATCAAGGATGCACTGTATTGGTAAAACCCAAATATTGGCTGGTATATTGGTTTATCTCTACTAACCACACTAGGAGTCGAGATCGGATTTTTATGTCCGACGCTGACACTGGTAGTCTAATTGGATCATTTTTACATCACACTCCTAAGTTAGGAATTCCTGTTGAAATTGTACAATTTCTTATGAAACTTCTGTTGAAACAGAGAATTCTTGCTGGGTACCACCATTTCCATTGAGTATTAGTTGCTACAAAATTGTTGACAGCCAAACCTCACTCTATGTGAAGAAGTCGGAAATTTTGGAAAGGTCAAAGTCGGACATTTTACCTCCGACTAGATCCCGGTCACAATAGTGATGTTTGAAAGTTTATTACAATTTGAGTAGTTGCAAGCTATAACCCACAGAAACATTAACAAAGACATTTGGTAGCCAGCTACCCAAAAGTTAAATAGGGTAGTACATAGATATAGTAAAAGCAAAATTGAACTGTGCCGAAACAAAACCAAGCCCGAGTTCAACCTATTCAGTTAAATGTATCAAAGTGATCTTTAAAACTTAGCAGAACACGTCTAAAGAAAACCAAGAGCTCACAGTCCAAACCTGGAATTGCATTCAAATATAGGTTTTCCAGGTCGAAGTTTGACCAAACCGCTCTCATATGCATTTCTGCCTTTGTGGAAGCCTGGACAACAGCGACCAGACTTGAGATGAATAGCACATCCACCAATGCAATTACAACCTATCAGTGGGTCACTGGGCATCCAAACACCTGGGCCTGGTACGTTTGTCGTCACATATGTGAAATCTGCAGGAAGAGGCTGCAACAAAGCATGCTTTGATAAACTCTTATTGCTTTCAAAGAGCTTTCCACAAATTAAACTGTCAAACTTGATTACTAGATCACTATGTACAAGCTTCTGAAAATCTATTTTGGTGGGACCTTCGTTTAATTTAACTGCAGCCTTACATTGATATAATAAGCATAGTTTACTTTAAATAATCTGCCTTTTGTTTCAGGTTAATATCTACTTGTTATTTAATGCAAATTTAAATGTCAGTCCACAACCGTGTCCAATCCTCATGATTCACATCTAGGACACTGAAAACCACCATCTTTCAAATCAGATGTATCCAAACAAATATTTGGTGAATATGGTTTGCTTCAGGGTTGTGGAGTCGGAGTCATAGTTTTTGGGTGGAGTAGGATGACCCAACAACACTGGGAGTCGGATTGTTTGTCCGACTCCGGATGTCCAATTGGATCATTTTTTACATCACACTCTTAAATTGGGAATTCCTGTTCAAATGGTACAATTTTTTTGAAACTTTAGTTGAAACAGAGATTTCTTGTCGTGCACCACGACTTCCATTGATTTTAACAGTCAAATTTCATTCCCTTTATGTTAAGGAGTCAGAAATTTTGGAAAGGTCGGAGTCAGAAATTTTGGAAAGGTCGGATATTTTACCTCCGACTCTGGTTTGCTTGAGCAAAAAGTTTATATGAAAGAGTAACCGTTAAAAAAGGATGGTTTTCTATGTTCAATTGAATGCATGGAACATGATTGCAACCCGGCAAAGATTATTAAAAAAGGTGCAGAAAAAAACAGAAAGAAATGTTTTTTTTGGGGTATTTCCACTCGTTTATCAATTTAGGTCGAAGAAGCGGCATGGTAGTAAACATACATCACTCACAGACATATTGAAGTGATGCTTTCAATCAGGAAAACAAAGTTTTAATATTTGAAAAAATTTAAAACAAAACAGTTTTAACTTTTGAAAAAATTTAATGCAACTTGTGTTTATCAGTACACTGTCAGCGAAATGCATGAGAACAATTTGATTTTGTTTTTCCATTTGGTTCACAGCAAAAAGCGACATATTTACAAGAAATTATAAAAATGCAGACTAAAACCTATCATTCACAAAATTATGAAGCACTATAAATAATCGTCAATAACAATAGATTTAGCATGTTCGCTGCCAGTGTATGAGATACTCGTTATTTGAAATGCACTGAGCTGCTATTTTCCCATCACTTTGCAAGTCCATAACTTGCCAGTTGATTCTGCCGGAGAGCTGTTCAAACCCTCAAAAGGCTTGGCAAGTCCTCTGGTTCGCAAAGAAAAAATTTTAAGTTTTGGGTTTCAGGTTTTTTGTGGGTGACATTGTAAGTGGGGCCAGTTTCAGCTTTTTGGCCAAGGTTATTGGGCCCTGGGCCCCAACTGCAAAAGGGAAATATAAGTATTTCGCTCAAGTTTTTAGTGGAAACTAGGCTAAAATCTGAGTCTTTTGATCTTTTGATTGGTTTTTAGGATTTCTGGTTCAAAAGTTAGAGTAAAAATATTTTTTGGTTATTTTTACCCAAATTTACTTTTTTGTTTGAGGAATTGTCGAGTGTTATTGAAGAAGCCGAAGCAGTTTTTTTGCCAGAGCCAAACCTGGAGTCGAAATTTTCAATTAACACCAGACCCAGAACAAAAGTGAATTTTTAAGATTTTACCAGAGCTAGATACTAGCTTTCATTAAATTGAAAGTTGCTCTGATGGGGTAATTGCTAGATTGATGTCATGGCTCTTTTCTCTTGGTTGCATTGTCTTGTGAATGTTTCAGTGCAGCCTGCAGAGAATGAGGGTGGATTCTGTTCTGTTGCCAATTGCTATATCGCAGGAATGTTTCTATGACCTATGGATCACAAGTAAAAACAATATTTTGGCTTTTACCCTCTGTGGGGCAACATTTCTGTAACTTCCTAAAAATAGGATAGGACATGCTTGAAACTTAAAAATTTTACTTTTCACTGCATCCTATTTAATATGTTATGAGTTTGAAAACTTGAAAACAATAAAATGTGAATGGAACAATAGACCACTTCAAAACAAACCCAATAGAAAACTCTTATTAAAACAATGCAATAAAACACAGAAATGAAATGAGAAACGCCCAAGCACAAAACAAGTTCAAACTTTTGGCAAACTTCACACAATAGCTATGCCAAGATCCAAACCTTTCAGTGTATGGCAATATAAAAACTTCAAAAATAATACTAATGTGAAATGTTTAACACTTTGAGAGCCGGGGCACGATATATTTGTACTTCGATTTCGGCCTAAAACCAGCAGTTGTTGGTTGCCTTACCAACGCCATAGCTCCTCCGCCAATTGTGCTAGAGAGCTGTTCAAGGGCTCAAACGGATCGGACAGTCTTCTAGATTGCACTTGAAAAAAATTTTTTGGTTGGGGGTTGCGGATTTTTTGTGAGTGATGTCATAAGTGAAGTAGTTTTTGGGTCATTTTGGCTCATATTGTCTGGCCTAGGGCCCAATCGCTAGGCCAAACTATTTCGCTGAAGTTTTCGTTGGAAACTAGGCTCAAGTCCGAGTCTTTTGAGCCTTCGATCGACTTTCTAGCATTTCTGGTTCAAAAGTTATGATCTTAAAGAAACAAATTAATTAATTAATAAACAATTTTTACTAACTTAGATCATAACTTTTGAACCCAAAACCCCAGCAGGTCATCCAAAGTATCAAAAGACTTAGATTGTAGCCTAGAATCCAATAAAAACTTCAGTGAAATACTACCATCTAACGGTTGGCGCCCAGGGCCAGGCGAAGTTGGCCATGGTGGCCAAAAAGTCCTCCACTTATGACGTCACTCACAAAAAACCCGCACCCCCAACCAAAAAAATTTTTTCGAGTGCAAACTACAAGACTTGCCGCATCTTTTGACACTTCAACCAGGTCCATAACCTATACAGGAGCAGAGATATTCCGGTACAAAGTCACGTGCGATCCATCTGTTTTTTTGCGAACTACTTGAATTAACCCGAGTGCCAAAGTGTTAATGGTTTCAGACATTAGTAAGACACACCCAACCTCTAAATCCACTTCATTCTCCACAGCAATCAAAGGAAGCCCATTTGTGATTGAATTTATTTTTGATTGCCAGGCAAGAAGCAAAACACGAGCTTTTTGTTTTTTTGCTGCGTATTCAGCTTGGAAACGAAAATTGCTAGGAACCATGTCATACAGTTGTTGGAGTATTTGTTTCTTCTTTTTTTGTTGATAGCGAAGCTGCAAGAAATAACGAAAACATTCATTGCATTTGCAATACAACTGGTAAAAACAATCAATGTAGCTACTTCACCATTAATGCAAAATTAGTAGCAATGCAAACATTTCAGTTGCTCAAGTACTACTTTACTTAAAACAAAACAGATACGAGCATGAACAGCACTTGGATGCAGACTGTCAACAAACACCTTATCAAGTTTTTTTCTTAAATTAGCAGTATTCAACCAAACTGCTCATAGTCCCTTTAAAACAACTTTAGGCCATGAAATCTTTGCCTTACAGTTCAAATTTTCTATAAATATCATCACCACAAAAATTCAGCAGTTTTGTTACACAGGTGATTACAAAACATTTTATAACAATTGTCCAGGATAGAGATGTTGGGCGATTACAGGAAGCAAGGACCAAAACTGTGTCCAGTGTCTACACAATGCCATCAAGAAACGTGATAAGGCAGCAGATTGCCTCTGCGCTACAGATACATTGATTACTGCATGTTTGCTCATGCAGTAAACACTATGCATGTCAGCGTAAGGCCTCTGCTCACAAATGCGCTTGCAGTAATATCTTCCTGTGGTAACCACTGTTTCTGCAAACTTCGCTGTGCAAATGACATCACCAGTTTGTCCAACGGTACAATTGGGGCAGTTGAATATGATGACAAAAATGCAAAAATGATCAGTGCTATCATGCATGTCAGCAAGGTCTATGTTTGGGCTTTAACACCTTCAGCTCTGGGCCATATAGAAGGTTTGCACCATATTATCTCCAACCTGCACTGTCATTGTCACATTATTAGGCCTATGTGTGGTAAAGTTGTTCAACGCGAAACTAAAAAGCTTGGCAAGTTCTTGCTCGATTTTTGAGGTAAGATGCATTGGCACAAGAACAGTTGTGCAAAATTTGTTTGCAAAATACCATGCACAAGAAGCGTTATTGCATTTCACACAACAACTTACTGCACCAAACTTATTTGCAAAAGCATGGTGCTAGCCACGGGCAACAACAGATGTGCACTAAGAGGTGAATAGGGATGTGCACTATGGAACATTAAGAGGTTCCTGAATCTTTATTTCGCTTCCAGAATATCAAATCCTATTGCGAAATAACTGCGGACTTGTGAAGTGCTATGCATCGGTGTACACCCTTTCATGGACTGCAGGAGCCAGCTTTGCGGCATGATTTTTGCGATAATTCATGAAACACTGAAGCTACGTTGACACTTAAGACATTGCAAAAAAGTTTTTTTCATGGTGCATTTTTGAGGTGTTGATGATGTATTTCTAATGTCAGATTGAGGAAAACCAAAATTTTGGTGCAGCCAAAAAACTAATGGTTATGTTCAAAGACATGTTGATAGAGATCGAAACACATTAGAAAATTTCATTCCACATAAAAAGTGTTAGCAATGACCCAAAGGTTGTAGCAAAATTTACAAACAATATACCATTTTCGGGGGGTGTCCAGGAGAATTGATTGATTTTTGAGGGTGTTTTTGTCATTTATCGCTTTAAAAAATTCATATCTTCGATTCTGAACAAAAAAATCTGAAATTGTAAAACATGTTCACAACCACGTCTTATAACTTCCTACCAAATTCCAGGCACAAATTTTGAGAAGAAAAGTTATGGAAATTTAGAGTCTAAGTTGATAAAAATTGGACAAAAAGTTGAAAAAAGTCTTGATTTTTTGGTTGTATTTTTCGCAGTGTTTCCAAGGGTTCAACCCAAAGTCCGTTATTGGCAATGGTTTTGGCATAAAACACGCAAAATCGACTTTTTCAAATTTTGCAAAAATGTGCTTTTTCACCAATAAAATGGTAAGTGATAGAGATGGCCAGAGTCACTGTTTCAGGCTGCAACTCCACTCCTGTTTCAAAATTCTTTAATTCGGATCCGGAAACTTTTCAAATTTGAGAATCTGATTCCTGTTACCATCAATGCAACTGAAATTCACCAATGTTTTTACTTAAGAAATCATGCAGACTCCTGATACTGCCAAAATTAAAAGTGACCCCGGATCCAGGTCTAGTTTTTCAAAAATTTTTGACTCTGGGTTCGAAAGGAAAATGCAGAATCTTGGCGGAGTCAACTCTGGCACTTCAAATCCATGGCCACTTCTGATAAGTGACTTTTTTTGGTATTGGTGGTTAGTTACAGTCCTTGCAAGCAGTCGAAGCCAAAAAAATGCTTCAAACTGTATGCATAAGGAATTTTTCTTGATAAAAAATTGCTCAAGAGACACAGATAAACCGGAGAGATACAAATATACAAAAGAAACACGAGAAGCAACAAAAGCAATGAATAATGACAAAGATCACCAACACAAAATACAATGATTTAGCATATGCTCTGGTGGAAAAGTATACACAGCAAGATTCTGCTGAATTGTTGGCACAAATTAAAATGAAACAACAATTTCAGTGTTGTGAAAGCTAATAATCACATAGATTTCAAGTGGAAAAATGAGTTTTTTTACATTTCTGGTAAACATGCATGATGTTTGATTAACTTTTGGTGACTTCACTATTAGTCAGTTAACCATTTGATAAAATTTTATCTAAAATATCTCAAATTTTTAAGATCAAGTTCTATTCATAAAAAATTACCTGAATCACCCACTGAACATGAAAGTTCAACAAAATAGCGCTGCATAAAAATTAGAATACCAAAAAACAAAAGTCATGAGTAATGATTTACTACTCCATCACCCATACTAGTTGGTAACTGATGAAACAGCTGTTAAACCCAATGAGTCTGAAACAACATAAACTAAGGCCTATTACACTAACAGTATTATATCATCTTACCACTGTACCCTGTGACAGGTCTTAGAAAAAGGTCGTAAGAGTTTAAAAAACAGTAAAAATTAACACAGGAAAGTGTTTTAAATTAAAATTCCATATACACAGATAAGCCACAGATATATGTTAAAAAAAAAACAATTTACAAAACAAACAAAATAATACAAGATTACCTTGGACCATGTCAATTTCCGGTCATTGAGAAACCTATTAAGCTGTTTCGCATAATCAACATGAAAATCCTCGATCAAACTTGGACAGCTCAAGCTTGAAACAGGCTCCCATGTGTTGGCTTCTTTTGGCCAACCAACCCATTTGACAAGATAATAACGTTTCCCCTGCAAAACATAAGACTGCCAAAAGCATTTTCATATACAACATTTCACAAAGAAAATACCAGTGAAATGTTGAAAATGCCTTCCAAGCTGATTAACACCTTTGGCACTGGGTGGATTTACTATTAAGACCCATATGTGCCACAGTTTTGCGTCACTTTGCACCACCATAACTCACCAGCTGACTGAGCTAGAGAGCTGTTTAAACTCTCAAAAGATGCAGGAAGTCTTCTAGTTCAGATTTTTTTAATCGGAAACTTTTGGATTTTTTGTGGTGATGTCATACTACAGGTAGATTTAGGCATTTTTGACCTAGGTTACTGAGCCCTGGGCACCAACACCAAGAACCAATTTTTGATTCAATTTTTAGTGGAAACTAAGTTGAAAAACAAATCTTCAGAGCCTTTGATTGGCCATCTACTGTTTGTGGTTTGAAACTTATGGCCAAAAATTGGCAATTAATTCATTCTAATTGACTAATTAATCCCCTAAAGGACATTAATTAATTTGTTATTTTTGTGCCATAACTTTGGAACCAGAAATGCTAAAAAGCCAATCAAGGGCTCTAAAGCAGTGCTTCTCAACCCCTGGTTTGCAACCCAAAAGTGGGTCACCATATGATTTTTGTGGGTCGCTGCAGTATTACTATTCATTTGCACAGGAATTGCAAGAAGTCCTGTTGATACTGAGTACTCTATTACATAACCTTGTCACCGATCAAGGTGCCTTGTAGCAACCAGTTGCTACCAGGGCTGTGGAGCTGGAACTCAAATTTCAGACTCCGGATCCAGGCATCTAAAGCTTTTGGCTCCAACTCCAAAATGATTCGATCTATTTAAAACTAAAAATAATTGTTTTATATGTACAAATCACTTGCTCAACAAACTATCTCTGTTGAACTAGAACCCAAATTTTAGACTCCGGCTTCACCATCTGAAAAATTTTGGCTCTGGCTCCAGCATCCAAAATTCCCTGAGCTTCAGCTCCACAGCCCAGATTGCTACTATAAATAACAATCAATGTTGTGATATCACAATGCTTGCACTTATTCTCGGTAATGTAGTAGCAAGCGTAGCAAGCTAGCAGTTGTGATCCCGGCTTTCAACCTTTTTTGGACCTAAAATTTTACCAGTGGTTTGGTAAGGTAGGTTGCCGAAGGTTTGCATTTCTTTTACGCATAAGATTTGCATCATCACAATAAGAGGTTGAGAAGCACTGCTCTAAAGACTCCGATTACAGCCTAAGTAGTTTCCCGGGCCAAAAATGCCTAAACCTACCCTTATTATGACATGATCCACAAAGAACCCCAAATCCAAACTTCCCAATTTTTTAAATATCCAAACTAGAAGATTTGCCACATCTTTTGAGGGTACAAACAGCTCTCTAGCTCAATCGGCTGGTGAGTTATGGTGGTGCAAAGTGATGCAAAAAAGTGGATCACACAAGATTTGGAAGTAGGAATATATCGTATACTAGCGCCGAACATTTTAAGCCTTAAAGGTTTAAATTAAAATAGCCAAAAGTTGCCAGAGCCCACATACACTATGAAGCCCATTTGACTCATACTTAGAAATTTTCAGCATATTGTAGGCACACTTACAATTACTCAGAAATCTGTGTACTCACTTCATAAACTCGATAGTCTGCAATATATTCCACTTCAAACAAAGCACCGTACTTTTTCATTTTTAGAGCCTTGATTTGATGAGCTTTTACAAGCATCTTTTTACAACCCTCACTTTTTGAACCATGCTTAAACTTTTTTACATGATCATGAATTTTGCCATTTGATAAACCACTGTAAAACCACTGGCTTTGCGCATAGGGTACACATTTCTTCTTGGCACGTTTCTCTCGTTTTTCAAAGTAACACCCTTGTCTTCCAGATGCACTCTGCAAATGCTCCATTACCATGATACATGGTACATGACAATCACCACAAACGATGTCCATTCTAGCTTTTTTTGCTTCTGGTTCCATTCTGATGTTTGAGTGTCAGCTTTTGAACATGGCACTTGATGAGCAATAGGCTAGCTCTTACCTAGCATACGGTAAGACAGACATGACTAAAGTTCTTACAAAACCAGAATAGCCTGTGCAAAGATGAAATAATTAGGTAAAATATTTAACCAAATAAAGCTGCTGCATTGCTCACTTAACAATCAGATTTTTAGGTTGGGTCTATGTAGATTCATTCAACAAAGGCCCTGAATGAACTTTTCATCAAAAATGTCTTAGAACAGTGGCTTTTAACCTGGGGGTCAAGACACCCAAAGTTGTCATGAATCATTTTTTAAGGGGTTGTAAGTAGGTATTTAACGTACACAGCTGTTATTACATCTGTTTTATTCGAGTTTTAGATGGAGTCATTGGGTTATAGCATTTTGCTATAATAGGTCAAGGTAACAAAAAAGTTGAAAACCACTGTCCTAGAATAAAGGCAAAGCATTAAAAACATGCTCATCAGTCTATTTAAACTATGCACTATGTTGTTTGTTTCAGCAATTTATTCACTCAAATGACAGTAACTTCTAAAATGCTACAAAAGGCATAAATATTTAACATGACACAAACATCACAACAATTTAATTTTGCTGTGCTTTCTTTAATTATAATTGCATTTTGTCTTTTTTTATTGAGCAGACGAATAGGAAGTTTTTCGTGTATGTTATATGACCAACATAACATGTATAATTGCCTTTCAGGAAACTACACAACACACAACAATATATAACTAAAGTTCTACTATCAAGCTTACTTTTTAAGGTTTAATTCACAACACCAAGTAATTTTTTATCTTGTAATATTGTTCCCTCATGTTTTTAAGAAAATATAACAAAATCTAATTTGCAAACATGATAAAGCATGGTCATTTTGTTACAAAATTCTGAAGATAATTGAGTAAATAGGTTATACAAATCTGGTCATAACAATTCATTTTTATTAGTATTTTTACACATATATTAGTCTGGAGCTTGCTGATGCACTAATGACTATAAGAAGATTGAATAATGATTTCTCTACGCCAATGACTCTGTTTGTATTGATCCTTCTTGTCTTTTTCATGATGTTGCTAGGTCTGTGAAAGGGACATGTTGGAATTTGACTATGAGGTATGATCTTTACATTAAACCAAGGGTTGCAGTCACACACTTGCGTTGCATGAACAAAACTTGGTGTGAGTGAACATTTTTTTACATTTTATACTTTATGCATGTATGATGTATGGCAAAGCTTATATGTGTGGGGTGGGCTACTAACATTCATAGAAAATTTTGCACCCCTGCATTAAACTCACAGCTGTTCCACAGCCCTCAAGCAGAATTATTCAGCTTTGCACTATTGTGACATGACAACTTTTCTTACAAACTTGTGGTCTTTAGGTTCAAAGCTTGTGGGTTCTATCTGAACATTTCAGCACACTTTTCTCATAAGCTATGCCTCAGTCTTTTACTAAATTGTGTCTCATTGACATGTATCCACTCAGTTTGTATATGAGGCAGTGATTCACATATTTTTCACTTCAAGCAACAATGTGCCATCTATCTTTCTTCAGTCATATCTAATGCAGATGGCATCTCTAAATTCATTTTTATTTAGGGCAGCTATGTCCAACCCGAAGCCCAGTAAGCTTTTCATTATTGTGTATGTACAATACAATGACAATCTGCCTTTATTTTGACAATCGCAAATTTGACATTTTCGATGCAATGGTCTTTAGTGCCTATTTATCATGTACACTAGTAGATTTCTATGTTGGCACCTTAATGCCAAACTAATTTCTAGTTTGTGGGATAAAAAGGCCTAAAACAACTTCACATATGACGACGTCACTCACAAAAATCCTAAAACCTAAAACAACACATTTTTTTAAATTGTAGACGCAAAGACTTGCCGAATCTTTTGAGGGTTTAAACAGCTCTGTAGCGCAATCGTCAGCGAAGATATTCCTGCACAACTGCTAGACTTTAGCCTTAGCCTAACAGAAGCCAAGGTGTTAGCACCTTTCATTCCGGATTTCAGGTCCCTAGAAGCAAAGAAAATTATCAAGGAAAACATCTGAACGGATGCTGCAATCAATATAAAAAGGAGGTAATAATGGATGCTTAAATTTAGTCAAAAATTTTTTGGGTCTCCTACAGGTCTATACCATGTACCTCACATTTTCCATAAAAAAACTGATTTAGAGGTTCTGGAATATTCCAGAATCTTTATTTCAAATCCAGAATATCAAATCCTATTCCAGAATAACCTGTCAGGACCAAAATCAATGAGATTGGGCAGAGGTTTAGAATGCTGATCAGCAATCGCACGACCTGTTAATTTGCCCGTCATGACACAACACAGTGCTGTGAGCATGTTGAGTGCTTCTTTCTTTTACTCATGAGTGCAAAAAGTGCTACTGCAAATTTATTGAGGTTATTTGTTTTGCCAACTTTGCAATTTTTCACATTTACAGGGTGACCCAAAAAGATGTGTACCCATGAAAATTTCAATTGTGACTTTGATTAAAAAGCTATTTATTTCAAATTACAACCACACATTATTCAGTTTATGGAAGACCATTCACCACAGTTTCAA
>Ga0210059_1013966_pt1 | contig 11924 bp, 11 predicted proteins | sample Ectturendosymbi2_FD_188042 | JGI IMG/M metagenome (GOLD analysis project Ga0210059, IMG submission 188042) | Ecteinascidia turbinata endosymbiont from Florida, USA - Sample 2 (SPAdes) (version 2) | ecosystem: Host-associated > Tunicates > Ascidians > Unclassified | place: Key West, Florida... | reverse complement strand
AGGAGAGTGGATGTATAGCAAAACGTGCATATTATGTCAACGAACTTCGCTAAAACGTTGGTTTGGAAACAGGACTATGACGTCAAATTGTGACGTCACAAACAGCGCACAACAAATACAAATGACTGCTTTATGTCACTGAATGAAACCCCCCCATGAAAATTTTCTGTGTACGCCACTGGTTGTGGGTACCTGACATCTAACCAAAGTGTTTTAATTTACACAACACACATGAAAATGTGATTGCCAAACTTTGTTTCTTTAATCGGAGAAGCAAAATAACAGCCAAAGAATAACAGGTCAGAAATTTCGCTTGACACTGGATCGGGTTTTTCACAAAATTTTGACTCCGGTTCTGGATCCAAGTCCGGTCGAAAAACGCAGAATCCTGCAGGAGTTGACTCCGGCACCCCGGATCCTAATGCTACAACTTTATTTTTCTAAAATGTCCTGCAACTAATAAATAATTTAAAGTTTGGCATTTGACAGTTTGGCTTTTTTTAGACATGGTTTGGATTTTTTTCTCAAAAAGTGTCTGGCAACTGGAGTCCTGCACGTGTTGAAATTTTTTGTCTGCTCCCGCCCCACAAAATTCAAACCTGCCCTGCACCCACAGGAGTTTGAGAAATTTTGACCGCACCGCCCCACACCCACACAACTTTAACCCGCATCAGCTCCGCAGACCATCCCAACCCGCCCCCACCCCGCACTTTTTCGGTCTCAAACCCACACCTGTCCGAAAACTACTAAAAACGCATAACTAGGGCAAGTTTTTGTTGCAATAAAATCGTGAGAAATGTGCATTGATTTTTAAGAAAAGTTGCATTTGTGCACAAGCATTTTAAACGACAGTGATTTACTCAAGCAATTTATTCACATATTATGCTAAATATTTCCAAACATTATCTGGCGAGAAATGGCGATCATTTGCCGACAGTTTGCATAGCATGCTAAAACTTGGCTCCACAGTGCATGAAGTTGCTTGGCAATTTTACAATTGGCCTACAGTTCTGGACTGATATTTGTTTGGTCATTTCTACAATTGCTTTTAGGTCATTATTCAGTTCGAATCGGTTATCAAAGAGAACAGAACTATACTGAAATAGTTCTCAAGGATGTTTTCTTAATCACACTTACATTTTGCGCAATAGGCCTACTTGATAAAAGTTGCATGTGAAATAAGAAAAAGTTGCAATATAACATTCCTGCAATCAGCTCATCGTACTACATAAATTCTGAGAATTTCAGAAGCTGCAAAAAGTTGAAAAACTTGCCCTACTCATAACGTCTGAAGACAAGTCTAACAAGCAGCAAAATCAAGCTACTCATTCTTTTTCATTGACAACCAAACCAAAACTTTCCACAGATCTGATCTTTCGCAGTCAACAAATTTGAGGTAATAAAAAACACGTTTCAGTTCAGTTGTGACTACCTCTGCGTTAAGCATTGTTTTATCCATTTAGAAGTGCTGCTAGACTGAATTTTATCCTCACCAAGTAGCCTACGACAGTAGCATTGGAAAATGTTCACTTGTCCACCGCATGGCAAGAGTCTGAGCTAGTAATGTTTCGCAACAATGGGTTGTTACATCATGATGTAATAATTGCTGCAGGCCCACTGTCCCAAACGCAATGCTGGCAAACAACTCTAGTACTGTACATCCATGTGTTGTGCGATTTTTGAGCTGATTAAGTTCATGTCTTTGGGTTCAACACTCATTTACCCGCACAAAGAATTTCTCAACCCACGCCCGCCCCACACCAAGTACAACCCGCACTCGCCCCGCCCCACAGCAAGTTAAACCCGCTCCCACACGCAAAGGAGTGCCGGTTCCCGCACCCGCCCGCAAACACAGGTACCCGCAACCCGCCGAGTTAACCTGCCCGATGCAGGACTCTACTGGCAACCTTGTATTAGAGACCATGCTCGAACACTGTGATGTGAGGCATACCTATTGCCTGATCTCTGTCATTGGTTTGGTTTGATTATGACATATTCGACCTGACTTCTGCATTGACTGCCGGCGATAAGGTCGAAAGTTCAACAGTGCAATTTTCGAGATTAAAGTGCAAGTTTTGGTGAAGTAAAATGTAATGTTTCCTATTTGAATGGCCTATTGCAGTTCAAATATTGTGCTTTTCTACGGATATGATCGCAATCATCGGTTCGTTGAAGCCATGTCCGTTGGTTAAGGCTAGGGTTACCATATTTGATGACGCACAATCCCTGACAAATTTATCTCAGTTGCACTGATCAATTTTTTCGACCCAAACACTTCTATCTTGCTTCGTTTTCGAAAGGAGGATAACACGAAACAATACAGAAAAAACGAACATTGTTGCATTTCACGACACGAAATGCCAGTTTTCTGCTAAACATTAAAGTTTATGAAAACGAAAAGTAGCACAGAACAATTACGAAATGCTCCGAGGAAATTAAAAGTAATGAACGTAAAGCAGTTTACAAACAATACCCTCTCTAATCATACTTTTCCGAAGATCTGACCTTCTTCAACAAGGTCTTGTTGGAATTCAGAAACACATAAAACTCCCCGCAAGACATATTTTTGAAGTTGTACTGAAGTGATAAAATTCCTTTAGTTGTATCAACAGTCATCTTATTTCTTTCTTTTGTCCACTGACTCTGCATCAGTGAAAAAATCCGCTCAACATTTGCGTTGTGTGGCGCCACAGCAAAGAAAAACTAGGCAATCTTTAGCATTTCTGAGTGACATTAAAGTTTTTTTTACTGTTGAAAGTACCTGCACCACTTCTTATGTGCTGGCAGTGCAGTAAATTCGTCATCACTGATGCAACCTTCAACAAACGACTTCAGATTGCAAACTTGGTCAAAACATTTTGCATCGTCCATATGTATTCCTTTGCCTACCAGGTATTCTACACAAATTTCAACAGTATCCCAACTTGGTGTCTCACTCAAGGACATCCACTTGAAACAGTTAAACTCTTCTAATGGCTTCATCCACTTGTTCAATTACTGCAAGCAATTTTCATAAAGATTTGCAACTTCGGAAAGAAAGTTTTTACCTTCAATTTCGTATCCCTCTGAGCGTTTTTGAGAAAGAAGCTCTTTAACTTTAAGGGACAGAAAGTTTTGATTCTTCCTTTCTTCAGGTAATTTTTGAACCGATACCAAACTTGTCAGCACTTCTACAACAGAGTTGCTTGCTCTTTCCACTGCTTGAATATGTGTGTGAAAGACAGAGAATAATAGGGAGTGCAGATACCATATGTATATCTCACTCAATTCATTCTCAAAGAATTGTTTGATGATTGTAGGTGGATGTTCTTGTGACAAAAAGAAGGATTTTAATGGTACAAACATTTCTATCAATCTTGTCATTCCAGGAAATATAGAGAGTCAGCGAGCCTTTCTATGAGAAAGAAGTTTTCTATATTCAACTTCTGCAAATTCACAGTATCCTTTCAGTTGTTCTGTTCTAACTGTGTAAATGTAAAAATATTAATAAATTTTGTTGATTATATTTTCAATATCGATGCTCATTCTTTCAGCTCCATAATGGACACAGTTGTTCAAAACATGCGCTGGGCAGCCTACTCCAATCAACGATGTGCTTAACGTTTTCTTGAACTTCGCAAACACATTGTTACCAAGCTCATTACGCCTCAATCCTCCAAACATAGTATTGCAATTATCCCCTGTGAACGCCACACACTTTTCAGAGAGACCGCTTTTTTCCAAAGTTTCTTTTACGTATCCAGCAATTGTATCAGCGGTCTCATTATGCCTGTTCTTAAATTCGATCAGTTTAGACTGTATACCGCCATTCTTCCAGTCAAAATACTGCACAAGTGCTGGAAACAACTTTAATCCATCATGACTACTGCCGTCTGTAGCAACTGCACAATATGCAATTTCATTTTCTTCAAAACTTTTCAAGGCAGAGTAGATCAAATACGGTGCAAGCACAGATGTAACAATAGCTTCCGTCTTTGTTCGGGCACAGGAAAACTTCTTTGCCAAGTCAGAATCAGGAAACGTTTTTTTCAGCAAAGACGATGTACAATCCATTGATAAAAAACTATTGTGATACTTAATTGTGTGAAAGGCATATGTACCCTCGGCAGCAGTGACTTGATCTTCCTTTTTACTCCCTGTTGTGGCAGAATAGCTTGTCACTTTAGTTGATGCGGAAGCCCCTCTTACTGCTTTGCTATGTTTAGAAGAAATGAGATGCGATTTTAATTCCGCAGCACCTTTGTATGAAACTGGAATGTATGTTCCTGGTTTGCAAACTAAACACTCTGCTTCCTATTCATTTCTACCCTTTTTGAAGCATGGATATTTTGCTTGCATTTCATCTGTGAATTTACATTTTCGCTTAGCCATTTTGAACACTGCAACAGTAGGCTACGGTAAAACAATAACAAAGTTTAAATTTTAGCACTAAACAAATTCTTGTTGTGAAATTTTTGCCGTTATATTTTGTTGCGTCTGATAGACAAAGGCTGGCCCTTTGTGCGTATCACATGGACGGCAACATGAGAAATCGAGAATGAAGGACACGTTACTTTGATTCCTGTAAATTAACTTTCTGTGCAGGCTTCTGTTTGGTTGACTATCTCAGGCTAAGTCCACTATTGCTTTTATCTCATTTTAATTATAACTCCAACGAACAAGAAATTTGTGAACAAGAATTTATCTTCAGTGAACAATAGCAAATGATGCAGAAATACTTGCAGACTTCAGGCTTGAAGAGAAATACTGGTACGACAGGCTGCGTTACAGCAGATCCAAATCATCGCATTGTTATATCACAGTCGACTATTACGCATATGTCACATTATGCACATGGAGAGATCCGAGAATTTCATAAATTGAAAGTCGGCTATAATCCCGGACTTTTAAGCACATTTTAATATTTCTCCCTGACGCAGACTTGAACACTAAATTCCCTGACATGTCAGGTAAAATCCTGACGTACGGCAACCCTAGTTAAGGCCACGCTAAGCGTTTTGCGTTTCGACGACGTCCGTTTAGCAACCAATTGTCAGCTGGCCCCACTCAGGGTTCAGTTGAACTAGGTACACTAGTAACTACTAAGTCGGAAGGAGGTTCTGTAGGCAGGCTGACGAATTCCTGCTAGCCTATTGTAATGGCAGCGTCTATTTTGACGTCAGCATCAAAAGCACTGCTGGAACTATTTTACCTCTGGCTAAACGCGACTGGTTGAATTGGGGACGTGACAAGGATGAAATGCTTGGAATAGCCTATCGCCCTTGTCAGGTGATTTAAACCCTATTCCTAAACCAAAACCGAAAACTCTAAACGTAAACCTGAAACACTCAACCTGATCTCTAAGTCAGGGTATATTTTGCTGAGAGAAATCTGAAATGGTCGTGTGGCAAGGACGATATGCTTGGATGAGCACATCGTTCTTGCCAGATGATGTAAAAACCTAAACCAGGGGACGGCAATCTACCGCCCGCGTACCAGATGCCATATGCGGCCCGCCAAGCAAAGTCATTCGGCCTGCAGCCCCTTTACAAATTGTAGTAACTGTATGACCTACCTCGTGGTATTACAATTATGACTCTTCCCTCCCTGCGACTTCTTGTATTGCATGATTAAGAAACCAATCATGCGAAACCGCACTGTGTTAAAAGGGAACAGGAATTTGCGGTCTGGCCCGTTTCAGTCACGCGACATTTCGGTCTGGGGACATTTCGGTCACGACATGTCTTTGCATGAACAAATTATTACATTCGTTTATTTAAATGATTATAGGCAGGCGAAATATCGCTCTAGCTGTTATATAAACTCCCTTCAAGTTGAGGAGTCATGATAGATGATTGCGATTAAATCTGAATTGTAATTTATGACTTTGAAGAATTTGTATTTAATTAATCGCAAAAATGTCGATAATGATTTAATTTGCTTGCTGATGATAATGAAAATCATATGTTGATGCTGATTAGCTGTTGGATCTTGGATCATGTTTATATTTTTTTTATGTTAACGTGTAGGATTTCTGCAAGATTTCATAGTCTGACCAAAACGGCTCAGACCGAATCGGCCAAAAGTCGCATACCTGTTAAAATGCAGATCCCGTAACCAGGGGAGAAAATCCTCCCTAGAAAATTTTTTGCCCCTCCTATTAAAATGTGTTGGTCGTAGTTCAAAAAATTTAGGCCCCTCTTGGACAACTCTTCGCCCCTCCTGGTATCCCAAGGTGGCTACGGGCCTGTAAAAATGTACTGTACATGTCATATGACATTTTGGGTCATTATGAACTGAAAATCAGAAGTTAGTCTGAATATAATTCCATAAACACACAAGTTTTATCAACAGCAAAATGAATGGAATTGTTGGTGGAAAATTAGTATGGCCTGCCATACCTTGCAGAGTTTGTTTTTGGTTCACGACTATGGAAAGGTTACCGACTCCTGCCTTAAACCCTATACGTAAAGGCAGTGACTACAGAACTGCCTGAGGATCTTATTTTTAACCTTACTCGACTGCCACCTGGAAAAACCTAACCATAACCTTAACTCTAACACTAACTTTAAGCTAACCCTAACCCCTAAACTTTGGAAACTTCTGAGAAAAACTGATCCCATTAATTGAAACGTGCAACCACTACTGTTAAAAGGAAAGTTGCGAAAGGTGAGAGCTGAGCTGAAAACCATTGGCACAACAGACATATGCATCCACTATGCTACTAGGATAGTGGCACGTGAGTGACAAACTGCCTTTTGTGAACTGCGTCATGTGAGGTGGTGGAGTTGAATAAGGTTTCAAATATTAAGATCCACAGTTGGTTCTGTAGTCACTTCCAAACCTAAAAAAGTAAATAAAAAGTGGTCCCATCAAAAGTGTAACCTCTATTACTGTTACAACCTGTCTGTTGGCGTTGCGTTGAATGTGCAATTCACCACGAACAGGATGTGCGTGAAGAACAACACCCATATATGTGGCACGAACAAGCAATAACAGTGATCATGGCATGTGATCTCTATTGTTGCTTGCTGCCACAGTGAGTGTGAAGCTTTACACACATGTTGCTAGAGCTTTCCGACTGCAACAAAATGATGCTGTGACCAGGATGTGAAGGTCGTGCCAGGTGCAGACTTCACAAAAAGAACGTGCGATTTGTTATAAAAAGGAGGGGATGTTGTTGTAACCTCTTGGTTGGCATTGCGTTGAATGTGCAATTCACCACGAACAAAATGTGCACAAAGAACAACACCATGTGATGATCTCTATTGTTGCTTGTTGCCGCAGTATGAAGCTTTGCGCACATGCTGCTCGGGCTTTCCGATCGCAACATTACCAAAGTGAAAGCAGCAATGGTGAGAGCCGAACTGAAAACCACTCAAACAGCAGGCATCCATAGTTCCCCTTGACTACGTTCATAATAATGTCACTAGTGTGACGAACTCAATGTTTTATCTGGGCTAAAGTGCATGTGGTTGAAGTGCATATGGTTCAAACAGGTTCGAATGGTGGCACATGATAGGCGACGTCAAATAATTTTCAAAAATGAAGGTATGCCGGGTTACTTGTTCTACTGACTGGCTGTGTTTGTCATTAAGGAGAATAAATATGCATTGGGGCATATCAGACTATCTGAAACTGTTCTTGTCTGTATACTGGATTATCGGTAATCTAATTAGTTTGCGAATGTACTACTATATATTTTAACATGCAGAACTTCAACTTCAAAATATTGTTTTCAGTGTTTGTATAATTGTATTTTTCAAAAAAACACAAAAGCACAGCCTTTTAAAATAATTATTATGTGCCCTCGCCAATCCAATTACAACTTTTGTTATTTTGATGAAATCCAGCTAATGAACAAATGTGATGTAATTAGATACAGCATATATAGTGCTGGCATTCACTATGAAAAATATCCTGAAGTTCTCCAGATTAAGCATGTATTTGAAAATAAATTTATACTATATCTATATTTGAACAATTTCAACAATGTTGTAAAATATTTTGGTAAGCTTGTATTGTACTAATTGCATGTAACTCAACAAATCAACTTAACCACTAGGTTTCAGAATTTGTTCATCCAAGTTGCTTATATATTGCAGAAGAGCAAAAATGAGTCACATGAAAAAGATTAATTGAAATGAGATCAATGGTTTTCAAAATATTAGCTTTTGAAATTTTGTCTACTACGAAGTGGTGATCATTACCAATTGCACAAATTTTCCATGTTTGACTTACACAGGCAAAAAGATGAGTGAAATGTTGATTTCATCATTTTTCATGGTCCTGAGATAAAAAATGAATACCATCTTTTGCATTGCATGTCATATGCTAATATTGATTTTTGATTATGTGCAGCAATCCAGCTTACCTTTTGTTAAACAGTAATGCCATAACAAATACAAAACTATCTAATCAATATTCTTACATCACAAGGCAAGCGTCATAATAACTTCAAATACTGCAATAGTCAAAAGTGGCTGTATTGATTTTTTTAAATAAAGTGAAATGGTATTATGCAAAAAACACAAGTACAAGTTATACAAGTCATGCAGTTACAAGTCTCACTTAAAAATGAACCATTACAAAAAAGCACATACAAGGAACTACCAGTTACCCAAAAAATTTGGGGGTATCTTGTTACCCACAGGAAATTTGGGTTTTTTTACCTTTCCCAAAATAATCAAAAGCCTCATAACTAATTAACTACTGCCTGTAGCTGAAATTGGGTTTCATTTTTTAATTCTGCATTATGAAAAATGGTGGAATCAATACTTCACTTAACTTTTTACCTTGAGTATAAGTAAAAGGTTGCAAATTTGTTTCAGTGGGTAAAGAGCACCAGCTAGTAGTGGCCAATATTTCAACGGGCCATAACTTGAAAACCACTGATCCCATTTTGATGATACTTTTTTTGTTGTGATCCATTTTTGCTCTTCTATAACATATACTGGAATCTTTAAATTCTGAAACATAGTGGTTACATTTTTTCCATAACTTTGTTGAATTATAATGAAATGCCTCTCAAAACTTTGTTGAATTATAGTGAAATACCATCATCCAGATATCTTGCTAAACCGACATTATTTGACGAAACGAAGTAGTCTAGATAAACAAGGTCTGACTGTATCTCTATTCAAATAACTACTCTCCACATGTGAGATAAGCAAGGAATCTACAGTATCTGTAAATTTTTTATAGGGAATCAATTGCACATGACACTGCACATCGTTGGTCCTTGAATCTTGTTCAGTACATGGCACTGTTGCAACCTCTTGGTTAGCTTTCATTGAATGTGCGATTCACCACGAACGGGATAGGCGCAAAGAATAACACCCATACTTGGCGCGAACAAGTGTTAATAGAGTGATGGTGATATGTGATCTCGATTGTTGTTTGCTGCCACAGTGTGAAGTTTTGTGCACTGGCTCTCGGGCTTTCTGATTGTAAAAAAATGGTGCTGTGACCAGGATGTGAAAACCATGCCAGTTGCAACCTTCACAAAGAGAACGTGCAATCAGTGCAGTTTGTTGTAAAAAGGACCGGATGTTGTTGCAGCCCTCAGCTGGTGTTGCATTGAATGAGTAATTCACCATGAACAGGATGTGCACAAAGAATAACACAAGTCCATATATATGTGGCACGAACAAGCAATAATAGAGTGATCGTGATGTGTGATATCTGTTGTTGCTAGCTGCCACAGTGTGAAGCCTTGTGCACTTGCTGATCAGGCTTTCTGATTGCAACAGCACAATCTAAATACTTGGAATTTTTCAAAATTATAGGTTTTTGATCATAGCTTGCAAACCACTTGTGCTATAAAGCCAACGAAGAGCTATGAAGATGAGGATTTTTGTTCAAACAAGTAAATTACCACTTTTTTCTCATTCCCTCAAATTTTTATCCAAAATCTCCAAACATATTTTATTCGTAACGTCACACCATAAAAAGTTCAAACCCAAGTGCCTGAATTTTTTAATTTTCTTTAATAGAGGGTTTGAACAGCTCTCTAACTTTGTTGGTCAGCAAGTTGTTACTGGACAAAAGTCAAAGCTAACATTGAGGCCTTGCGGTCCTTAAAAGGGAGATCTTGCTATAAGATTCAGGCTTGTATTTACCAGCATCAATGTCATAGGCACCAAGTAGGGGAGTGTGACACTGCCACTAATTTTCCATTTTTTGATTGAACAGTTCTTTGTTAACACTTTGAGAGCTGGCCTTCGAATATATAGTACCTAGATTTCAGCCAAAAACTAGCAGTTTTTGGTTGCCTTACCAACACCATAGCTCCTCTGCTGATTGCGCTAAAGAGCTGTTCAAAGGCTCAAACGGATCAGCCAGTCTTCTAGTCTGCACTCGAAAAAAATTTTTTTGGTTGGGAGTTGTGGATTTTTTGTGAGTGACATCATAAGTGAAGTACTTCTTGGGCCATTTTGGCTCATGTTACCTGGCCTAGGGCCCAACCGCTAGGCCGAAGTATTTTGCTTCCAATTAAACTCCCTCCAACCACAAGAGGGAGTTTAATTGGAAACTAGGCCAAAATCTGAGTCTTTTGAGTTTTTGATTGGTTTTCTAGAGTTTCTGGTTCAAAAGTAGGGTAAAATAACCAAAATTTGGATAAATAAATAAAATGTTTTGGAAAATTTTACTCAAATTTAGTTCTTTGGCCATAACTCTTGAAACAAACTGTAGAAAGCCAATCCAATGCTCAAAAGACTCAGATTTTAGCCTAGTGTCCACTGAAAACTTGAGCAAATTGGCACAAAATGTGGGATCTACAGGTAAATCCACTTGGCAGTTAAGGTGTTAATGTGTGTTTTGGCTACTTGCAACATTGATAATGTTAAAAGCTACTGTTTTTAACAAATATAACACAGCTTTTTTAAAACCACAAAATCATCCTTGGCAAATCACAAATTTCAACAAATTTGGCAAAAGTTGTTTCTGGAGATCGACCGATATATCAGCCGATATTTGGGTTTTACCAATATATCAGTATCGGCCAAAATGGCCAATTTTATTGGCCTCAGTAGGTGTTGACAAAACGCTGTTATATTCCTCACGCATTCAGACAATTTGCACAAGGAAGCACAATGAAGCAAGTCAAGACAATTATCTTAAAGTAACGCTAGCAGGCGCGGTTTCACAAACAAACAAGATTAAGCATGGAGCATGCGTCGGCTGTCGCAACTGAAACAACAGCATCATCGGGATGGTTTGCAATGCTTGAATCTACCGCATGCAGGTGTTGTGTACGAATAAGCTCCCATTGTACTTCTGAAAGTTTTCGCAACACGAAACGTTTGACTGTAACTTAAAGGTGCATAAGTCCAATCTATGCCCAGTTTAGCGCAGATTAATTTTAAAAAAGCTTGCATGAAAAATGAATTACGTTATGTTAACACGTTGAGAGCTGGCCTACGTGATATTCGTACTTGGATTTCGGCCTAAAAAACAGCAGTTTTTGGTTGCCTTACCAACGCCCTAGCTCCTCCGCTGATTGCACTAGAGAGCTGTTCAAGAGCTCAAATGGATCGACCAGTCAAGTAGATTGCACTCGAAAAAAAATTTTTTGGTTTGGGGGTGCGGATTTTTTGTGACTGACGTCATAAGTGAAGTAGTTTTAGGGTCATTTTGGCTCATGTTACCTCGCCTAGGACCCAACCGCTAGGCCAAAGTGTTTCGCTGAAGTTTTCATTCGAAACTAGGCTCGAGTCCGAGTCTTTTGAGCCTTTGATCGACTTTCTAGCGTTTCTGGTTCGAAACTTATAATTTAAAATAAACAAATTGATTAATATCTAATTAGTCAAATATTTTTACTAACTTACATCATAACTTTTGAACCCGAAACCCCAGCAGGTCATCCAAAGTATCAAAAGACTCGGATTGTAGCCTAGTTTCCAGTAAAAACTTCAGCGAAATACTACCACCTAACGGTTGGC
>Ga0210059_1013965_pt1 | contig 11925 bp, 10 predicted proteins | sample Ectturendosymbi2_FD_188042 | JGI IMG/M metagenome (GOLD analysis project Ga0210059, IMG submission 188042) | Ecteinascidia turbinata endosymbiont from Florida, USA - Sample 2 (SPAdes) (version 2) | ecosystem: Host-associated > Tunicates > Ascidians > Unclassified | place: Key West, Florida... | reverse complement strand
GTTGCAGATTATAAAATGTTATCTTTTCACCTTTCAATAAATGTAATCATCATTGTGGTATCATTTAAAATCCTGGATTTGTGCCCAATCGCTTTGTTTCAACAATTGTGAAACACCCTGTATATAAAACGTCACTATATTGGTTTCACACCAAGCTGCCCCCCACATTTTACACCAAAATTGCGCCCATGGATATGGCAAACAATCTATAAGACTTCTTTGCTTACAATTTGGCAAGACACAGTTTGGCGTTTGTTTGTTGAAAAGAGGCGATGGTTCAGTGTTTCATTTCCAAGGCGTCAAAACGACATTGCGCGATTGATTATCAGGGAAAAGGTTAAACAACCCGTGGTTCAGACTACACTGCTTTAGAAAACGGCTGAAATATGCTGTTGCCGCGCGAACATGCAAGCGGTATGTTTCAGGCTTTGAAAAGACTCACCATCTTGTGTGTTTCTGCTCAACAAGCTTTCTTGTAGTTGTTCGTCTTTAATGTCAAGTATTTCGCATATCTCCTGTCTTGTGTAAGCTTCCTTGTGCAAAACGTTGTCGACGAGTTGAAGCATCTCATCGAATGATGCATGCAATGCAGTTTGGACATCCAGTAATTTCTTCATGTTTGACTCTTCCAACGATTTTATCTTGGCTAGTATCTACAAAATCTGTTCATGCTTAGCGCAGCGTTTACTGTACTGTAGCGTTTATTGTACTTGTACTTAGGTTCACCAAAGAGACGTTGGTTTTCACACCACCATGTAAGACTTTCAATCCGACAACAAAGCTACTGACGGCTTCTGCGAGATCAAAAGTAGAAAAGCGCAACTTGAAGTTGATGGAAGCGCTTCAGTGTTAGAACTATAGAACAACAACAACGCAGTGAAGAGCTTTTACCAACAACTGAGGACATGCACTCATAGACAACTAACTTGAGATGGTGCGGGTGGACCAGGTTAAATTCGAAGCTGGATTTCTGAATTATTTCTGTGGCGAAGGGCACAAATTATTGAGCGCTGCACACCGTGTAAAATTTTTCCAACACAAAATTGAGCTAAAACTTTATACAAAAAATGAACAAATTGCTGTTTGCACAGGAAGGTTTCTTTGCTTGCTCACGAGCGCGCCGCGATAAAAATCACTCAGTCGTGACGTACGGTCACAGCAATGTCAGCATTTGTGAGACCGGTGCAAGAAACAAACATAAGTATCCAAAGAGATTTCCACACACAAGTTGGATCAAAATGTGTTACGAACAACTTCTTAAGAAATTTGAAATTGGAGTATAGCATACAGTTTCTAGTGGCTCCGAAAACTTACAGGTTTATCATGAAACCACCAGTTTTAACGAATTACCCTGGATGTCCGTTAGCACAAAAATTATCTTGCTGTGAAAAGCACAATCATCATGCTATCGTCACCGCTAGAAAGCTTGCGCTAAAAACTGACACAGACGGCAGAAATTCATTATACGCATTTTTTATCAACAAGCACGAGATAAGCAATGATTCGTTTTGTATACGACGCTACTTTTTCTGTTTTTTCGGCTGCCGAGAAAAGCAGTCTTTCGTGAGTGAAGTGCTGACCCGCAAACACCGGAGGTGTTCGTACCAGGCGCAAACAACAGCGCGCTTCAAGAAAATGACAAGAGACTAAAACGCTCTGAAAGATTATCGGCATTCTCGCTGGACACGAACCGGACACGTTGTTTAATGTTTTACGCAGCATGGCTGGATGCCATAAAAATTGGGTTGAAGAACCTGTAACAACAAACGAGTGCGAAAGCAACGAAAGGCATATATTGTGTCGTCATAATCTGCTTGTGTAGCAAAACAATAAAGCGAAAACCCGCTGTAGTTAGACTTCGAACAGCATGGAGAGTAAAGGTGTGAGTGATGTTTTATCATAGTTTCAGGAAAGAAGTTGACCACGCACAAACGATGTTTCTCATGCAGTGATTTTAGCAAATAAAAGAAGTCGTTAGTCAAGAAATGGCAATTCGTGATGACGTAAAACGCTACAGTACAACCAGAGCAAAAACTCCTTTCCAACGCCCTTTATCCAATATTCTCAAACTTTCAGTGCCCCTGATGTTCGCGTCCTTCAGTTTTCTACATGAACGCCTTCCAGAAACGTTAGGTCATGTATTCCTCGCAGCGCGTTGCAAATACGCATTCTTACTTTTGTGGCAATCTTGCACTCCGCTACTCTGATGTTAAAATGTGATGTGGCCGCTTTTTCCATCTTTACGCAAGAGTTTGTGATGACAAAGACCGAACCTTCTGGCAATCGCACGTTATCCGCTTTCAATGGATTAAAGGAAATTAACTTTGCCTGCAACAAACACTAGTGATAATAGCATAGTACTGAGCAATAGGATAGGAATTTTTCTAACAACCAGGAACAAAGCTCGTTCACAAAAAAAAACTGAGACGAAATTTTAAGACATTAAAAACGTCTAGTCACGACACAGTGTGGATATATGTATGTAACTGACGTCACTGGCAGCGTTAAAACCCCCTGAATCCCGGGATTTGGCCAAGTTCGGCAAGTCATAACTCGCCAGCCGACTGAGCTGGAGAGCTGTTCAAACCTTCTAAAGATGCGGCAAGTCTTGTAGATTAGATTTTTTTAATTTGGAAAGTTTTTTATTTTGAGTTTTTTGTGAGTGACGTCACAATGGAAGTAGGATTAGGCATTTTTCTTGGACCCCACCCAAAGAGCCAATTGTTTGACTCAGGTCTTTGGAATTTATGCTATAATACGAGTCTTTAGAGCCCTTGATTGCCCATCCAGCGTTTTTGGGTCAAAGGTTATGGCCAAAAAGCCTAATTTTTGGCAAAAATCTAAAAGGTATGATTTTGCCCATATTGGGTAAATCTTTGTTCAACCATAACTCGCCAGCCGATTGAGTTAGAGAGCTGATCCAACCCTCTAAAGATGCGTGAAGTCTTCTAGATTAGATTAAAAAAATTGAAAAGTTTTTGGACATCAGGTTTTTTGTGGGCGACGTCAAAAAAGGGATAGATTTAGGCCTTTTTGGCTCCTTCCATCAGGCCCTGGGCCCCAACCCCAAGAACTAATTATGTGTAACTAGGAGAAAATCTGCGTCTTTAGAACCCCTGCGAAGTTATGGCCTTAAAACAACAAAATTAAATAATCCCCTCGGGCAGTGTTTCTCAAACTTTTTTATTCCATCGTCCCCTTTTCTCTCTCGACACGTCGTTTTCGTCCCCCAAACCTGATAAAGCAAACACAAGGTTGTAAATTTAAATAATTTTATTTAAAGAACGTAATAAATAACTGAACCAAGCCATGAAATAGCTTAACTAAGCAATTGTATTACGACGCTAATATTACGTTCAGAATTCTTGTGAAAATACCTCGTAATCCAGGGCTACGGAGCCGGAGCTGGGCATTTTGACCGGAGCAGGAGTTCAAAATAAAAATCAGTAGCCGGAGCTCAATTTAAAATTTAGGACCGGTGCTGGAGCAATGGCCATTTGAGAGGCAGCTCCTTCCTAGATACTAACGGTTTTGCCAGATAGACTTAGGTGAGCTCTTTATAGCATACTAAACGCGACTGTTACGAGTTACGACACCAGACTGCAGCAATGGATCTGCAAGCCTTTGATGTTTATTTGGTTTAATATAATCGCTAAGGCTGTGACATCGTAGCTGGCAGGCGTGGTGTTATTGGTTGAACAATGGTTCTCAAACACTGTTCTAAGAGCCGCATGCAGCTCCAAAGCATCCTTTGTGTGGCTTTTAGCAATCTTTCCGTAACAGATTCTATTTGAATAAGGGCTGATGACGCCTACTTCGTAGGCGAAATAAATACTCTGTAAGAGCTTGGTGTCTAATTCTTTGCTGGGAAAGCAATCCTTTCGTTAGGCAGTGTCTTTCAGTAACATCTCTAATATTTTGTGTAACAGACTTCGTTAGTGCAATAAAACAAAACGTGTCTATAGACATGTGGAAAAATTTGTTAGTGCGGCCCGCTATCAAAATCGTAGGTCTGGATTTGGCTCCCTTCAGCGAAATGGTTGTGAACACTGTTGTAGAAGTAAAAAAAACGTTAACTACCACAGCATCTTACTTTCTAGTCAGAATGATCAAACCGGATCTGTAGAAGTGTAGCGATCTAAAAAGAACTGAGCTATAATGAATAGGTGTATAATAAAATATCCAAAGCTTTTGTAGCTGTGTAGTCATGCTGTTAGCAAAGAGTATGAATAAGATGTGATACCATTGCAGATTTAAGCGTAAAATACACGGCACGCCATTGTCAAGTAGGAATTTTTATTAGAAACCATTAGGCTTACTAGTAAGGTTTCCCAGATTATTGGCAAAGTTCACTGGGAAACATTACCTTTACAAGCAGTAGCGTAACATGAAAGTTATAAATAATTGGTGGCAAACTAGCATTGCTTGGCATAGCAGTATGAGGGTATACAAATCAATGTTAACAAATGTGGACTTCTCTTGAAGTTTTCATCTGTGGAAAAAATCTGTTTTCAGCACGGTAACCACCAGTCTTACTTTCTCCTAAGCTCTGCGTGTTAAATTGTGCTTTACTTGCGATTCATCACTGCTTATTTTGCTGCAAAAAATAAGAAATCACAAGTTTTCAGCTATTTTTAAAAAGTCAGTGTGAATTTCTTCTCATACTATTTCTTTGAACAAAGGGCTTTTAAACATATCTTCGCATTTGTGTTAATGCAAATGTGTGCGTGTTTGAAAGAGCACATGAGAGTCGACTATGTGTTTTGCGCTCTTTGCATGGTTTGCCCGGGCAGAGCTGTTAGCTGGAATTGCCAAGACTGCAACAGGCAAAGCATGCAACGAGTGCAAAACATTTAGTCAATTGGGACTGGTCTCATTTTAAATGCTCTGACACAAACGTAGTTTTCCAAACAGCCATTTTCTTGATTCTGGTCGTAAGGAATAACAAAAGGTCCTCAGGCATTGACGGCAAAACCAGCGATTGCCTTTTCCAGAAAGTGTTTATATTACCGTTATCTTGAGTTCCGTTTCTGCAAGTCACTGTTCTCTGAATCGTCTGAATCTGTGATTGTTGTTTTTTTCGCTGATTTCCTCATGGTAACAGCGCTGCTTGTAAAAAAAACTACCAGTTTAAATTACCCAAAGTTTGGTGTATTCTCTTAGTTTTGTGCACTTGATTTAATTCATTTTCTATTCAACTTGAGGCACGCCAGGTCAATAAAATATGAATGTGTGAAAACGACCAGAAGCCAGAGCCATGAAAAACGAGAGCTCCGGAGCCAGAGCCACACTCATGAAAACCAACAGCAATGGAGGCGGAGCCGGTGCTGTGCCATTTTTACGACTGCTCCGCAGCCCTGAATAATCCACGCTGTAGCGGGGCACATAGACGATGCAGAGTAAAAATTTAACAGATAAATTGCTTTAGCAACAACCTCCAACGATTATAAAGTAAAAAAAATTTGCAAGAAACTAACAAGCCATAATATTATGCTACTGAAGTTAACTCAGTGATCGATTAGTGGTTGATCATTTTCGGCCCCCTGTCGCCCCCATGGGGGCGATTCCGCCCACTTTGAAAAACACTGCCCTAGGGTATTAATTAATTAATTATCGAATTTTTGGCATAACTTTCAAACCACAACCGCTAGAAGGCCAGTCAAGGGCACTAAAGATGCAGATTTTCGTCTACTTTCAGTTAGAAAAAAGAAACAAAGAATTGCCCCTTGGGGGTTGGGACCTAGGGTCAGGTAACCTGAGACAAAAAAGCTTAAAACCTACCCCTATTTATGACGTTGAAAGTACGAATCGAAAGTACAAGTTTTTCCGGATCTTCAGATGGTTTGAACAATTCTCAAGATAGGGGTTCAGGAACCTATGGCTCGCGAGCTAGATGTAGCTCTTTTGATGACGGTATCTGGCTCGCTTGATATTTTCTTAACACGATTGTTACGGATGAAACTTTTTCTGTAATTTTCCTACAAAGCAATCAGCAACACCAGAGGTCGCATTTACACTAACAAGGATGTTATTAAAGAGAAAATTCAGACATTTACCATTGTATAAAATTGTTGATTTTTCTTAAAAATGCACACGTTAGTTAAGTAAGTTAATTGCATGAAGTGTTGAAAAATATCATATGGCTCTCACGGAAATACAATTAAAAATATTTAGGTTTCATGGCTCCCTGAGGCAAAAAGGTTCCCGACCCGTGCTCCAGCTCAATCGCCTGGCGAGTTTTAGCCGAATGTGTTGGTGCGTTGTTGGCGCGATTTTGCGCCAAAATTTTGGCGCACGCGAGACTTAAAGGGTTTTAAGTGGTAAAAGTGGAACATACAGAAGTAGATAGGTGGCGGTCGCAAGCAGATCTGAAAATGAAGATAATCAAGTAGGCAACAGTGAAGGGAAGACTACAGCAACATGTTTCCGTATAAGCACATGTTCGAAATGATGAAGAAGTACTTTAGTTAGCAACACAGAATAGAACAAAAATCAAACAGGTTTCGAAAAAAGCAAAACTGATTGAAAGGCAAAAGTACACCTAAGCCATAAACCTGCGGAGGATCACTTCAAAAAACAGGGTTACGAAATAAAACGTGAGCAATTTAGTGGAGCTCACATGGTTGAAATTAATGTGTAGTACAGTACTTCTTTCTATTTTTTCAAAAATCGGATGGCTGAAAGTTTTGATAAACTGGATTCCATCATTTCAGGCAAGGTTGCTGTGCTGCTATGACCCTACACATGTGGAAGTCGTACAACGCTTCGTGTACTCACCGTTCCCTTTTCAGCAAGAAAAGCGATTGACTGATCCATCCCACCACCCTGCGTGCCAATGTAACGTTCACACTTGGCGCAGACATCAGCAAGATTATGCTGTAAAAAAATTCAAAGCCTTAGCAAGTCGTTTGCTTCCAACGGTATGGTATTCGAATGACTAACCCGTGATATTTCACAGCCATTGAGGTATGCAGTGGCGAGCGCGGCAGCACAAACCATTGCACTAGAGCTTGACATCCCGGCCGCTTTGGGGACAATGCCATGCACCATGATGTTCATTCCTGTGGGCAATGCGCTAACATTCAAGATAGCATAATTTCTACATATGTAAATATCAACTTACTTTTAGGTGATAAGGGTATCAAGAAATTACAGGTCTATACTCCACATTTGAACTTAAAACACCGTTACTACAGAATATCGTGCATGGCAGAATATTGTGAAATATCGTGTTTAAACCAGAACAAAAATTTTAAAGAAAATTAAACGAGCTTTAAAGAGGTTTTGTTGCAAACTCTCCGTAGTTGTTGCGTTGAATGTGCGATTCACCACGAACGGGATGTGAGTTAAGAATAACACCCATATATAGGTGGCGCGAACACGCAATAATAGAGTGATCGCGGCCTGATCTCAATTGTTGCTTGCTGCCACAGTGTGAAGCTTTACGCACTTGCCGCTCAGGCTTTCCGATCGCAACAGTTTGAAACTGTCAAGAAACACTGAAATGTGATCAGGTTATTTAAAAGACTTAGCTACAGTAAGCCACAAAAGGACAAAAACAGCTTGCTCTTGCAGATCATGTAAAAGCATTCCAACACAATCTCCACCTTACCACAAGGTTTGTCCAAAGACGCATATTCTGAAACTCCTTTTAAGCCACACAGAATGTAATGAAACCATCGTGGTTTACTGCTATCAATCAGATAGGTCTGGACGGTACTTTCGTAGTCGCTGTTAAGTATATTAAAACAAGAAATATGTAGGATTACAAGCACGGAGTACCAGTGTCAATTGTAATTTGTTACATACTACAAATTTGATGCTTGGAACTACACTTCCACATATTACGAAATTTAACTCCTACACAGCAGCAATGCTCACTTGAAATTATCATCCATGTTGGAAAATCTTAGTGTCCCATCCTCATTGAGTGAAACTGCAAAGCTTATGTCCTGACTGACTGCCATCGGTAATACAGAATATCCACAGTAATCAATGTGTTCCCCAATAAGATTTACCTGCAAATCGTAAAAGAAAATAATCCCAGATCAAATTATTGAATGACGAGACAGGAAAGTAATACAAATGTCCACAAAAAAGAACAGGTATATCTGAATGTTTTTTTTGGTTAGTGGTTTGTTTTCATGCACTGGGTATAGCAGCCTTTACAAACTTTTTATATTTTTATAGATATTTCTTGAAAAGATACATGCTAAGCAAGCCATGAAAACCTGCCAAGCTCTCAAGTAAGGGTTCCTCAACCTTTTTATTTCATCAGCCCTAAAATTTTTTTTCTGACCTCTCACCACCTGCAATTTATAAATCAAGAGCTAACATCACATTTCTCCAAATTAACAAAACACTTTTACAAGAACAACAAATCACTCCAATATGAAAAGCAGTACACATGACTCCTTTCCTCTACGATCGATTCACCTCAGAAATACATATTTGCTAGGAATGATGAAATGCGGAATCCACTCATATATATATACTATGCTCGGACTATCCTAGAATTGTCCAGAAAAGTAATTACCATGTCACAAACAACAACGCCAACAGTTCATTTGAGCAAAAATTACCACAAGCTCTTAACTAAGAAGTACAGATTGCGGTTAAGGTTTACGCAAATAATTAATATTGGACACACAGGTTTGAACAAACCTGCTTTTGTCTATATTCCATTCCAAAAGAAAACAAAAATGGTGTAGAAGAGTAATAAATAGATCAATTTCTTGTCATTAAGATAAACGCTTCTCACACCTCCAGGGGGTCAAATATCCCTAGTTGGGAACCACTGCTCTGAAGGATTTGTTTACAGGCTACGTCAGTGTGCTGTTCGTGGACAGTTAGCATTTATTACCCTTGCCTACTGCACTGGCTCCCCAAGGTGTTTCCATGAATCAGTTTATTGTTTCACAAAGGTTGTCGCCATTTCTTAAATCTTGAGATAACACTTGCATCCCTTCTTGACCCAAGTTTTAAACACAAGTGGATTAAAGATGATGTTAAAAAAGAAGCCATGTAAGTGCTGATAATTCATGTGGCAACCAGGCTTGGTCAGTGTGAAAAAGACAGCAGCACAACCCGTTCAGATGATGAAAAAGAGAACTCTGCAAAATTGAATGAATTTATTTTGCCAGCAGACATGAAGCCCATAGTTTAAACATACACTATCTGCACAACGCAGGTTGATGAAAACAAACAAAACAGAGTGTTTCATAATGGTGTTGGAGCCAGCTGAATCACAGGGTTACAGACACTTTCTTAACAGAATGTTTTGCAATGGTGTTGGAGGCAGAACCACAGGGGTACAGATACATTCTTAACCCTATTGTTTGCTAACCCGTAATACTTGGTACCACACTACTGCAGAGTAGGATGCTAATACCTAAACTGGTCAAGGCCTGGTAAAGTACTAATGCATTGTGACATGACACGCCCTCAAACAAACAAACACTGCAATGTCCGAATACTCAGTCACAAAGCAAAATGCAGTTGTAGTGTTCAAAGAATAAGAATGAATATAAACAATCTGACTACACCAAAGCACAGAACCGTATGCTGTTAGACTTTCTGCATCTTTCAAGAAATAGGTATGTATTTTTTCTTAATAAAGCCTCAAAGGTCGGAATGTTACATTGAACCTGATGACTACTAACACTTGCTCACCACAGCAGGTTGTTTAGAGCTGGGCATCAAAAAATATAGGCCACATGCAACCTGTGCATGCATGACTTCCTGAAGTTACACCATAATTGTGGGTGGTGCATACATGGGCGTACAAAAGAATGAAAACTGCATTTGAACATCGGGAAAAAGAGTCTTGCAGCTTGTGTGCTGCACAATATTGATATTGCAGTTGTCTCTGAATGTCTCTGTCAACTGAAAGCTCAGTATCCAGTACAATCCCCAGATATTTGTAGTGATTAACAGATTTTACATTTTGACCACCCAGTGTCAGTAATGGGGTGATTGTGCTTTTTGCACTCTTAGCCTTAAACATCATACAAACAGTTTTGCTGCAGTTGAAAATAATTTCGTGTGATTCTGCATAAGCCTGGCATACATCCAGTATACTTTGCAACCCACAGACACTTGGACAAAACACACAACTATCATCAGCAAACATTAAGTGATTTAATAAGACTTCACCAATATAACACCCAGATTTAATGTTGTTTAGCTCAGTGGATAAATCATCTAAATATACAGCAAACAACTATGGACTCAATACTCCCCTTTGTCTAATCCAATTAGTAATATTAAACAGGTCAGACAAATACTTGCCCCATTTTATTTGCATCATAATTCCTTGTACCAATGTTTCAATAGCCACACAAAGCACATTGGCTTTATGGTGCACAAAACACACTGGAGTAAGAAATCATACACTTTGACAAAGACCCACTAATGCATCTGACAAAAATCAGAAGAATTTCCCACACATGCTGCTTGAGCCAAGGACTGTTTGGGGCCAACAGGAACATCAGCCTCATCAGAAAGACTTAAATTGTCAACTGCAGGCAACTTCTTTACAGCGAAGGTTTAGTAAATTGTCAACTGCAGGCAACTTCTTTACTGCGAAGGTTTAGTATATTTCTACCAAGCCTGCTGCACTCTCATCGTGCATGACTGTCATGTTACAGGAGGTGGTCGAATAAGGTTTCAAATATGGAGATCCACAGGCGGTCCTGTAACCACTGCCAATAAATTTACTGGGTAGAAATACTTCTTGCAGCCTAATGATCATCAACCGTAATCAAAATATATTTGAGAAAGTAAAATATTGTGATTGAAAAACTAGTGAAAATAATCAGTAAACATCTATTAAACCTTTTGTTGTGTCTGCTTCTGTTGTCGTATGTTTTTGTGTACTTTTCTTGTCGCTTCAACATGTTTTTTGTGTTTTTTGGTTCGTGTAACTTCTGCAGCTCTTGTGCTGTATTGTGTTATCACTATATCCAAATAATTTTCTTTGTTATCTGGCATGCACTTTTTAATTGGTTGCTCTTCAATGTAAAAGCAAAAATATTCAAACTGTAAAAGAACCAATGTGAAACCTTTCCTGACACCTAATCACCCATCATATCTACATGTACTGTTTTCGTTTTTTATTCTATTAAAACTATTTGTAATGAGTTACAAGTTTAAGAGTAGGAAGTGGCTGCAGAACCACCCACGGATCTTCTTATTTCAAAACTTATTCAACCACACTGCCCCGCATGACGCGGTTCGAATAAAGTGGTCAGTTTGTCACTTAAGCGTTGTTGTTCTGGTAGTGTAGAAGATGCGTTTCAGGTCTGCTGTGCCAATGGTTTTCAGTTTGGCTCTCACCTTGCTGACTTACGTTTTCGTAGTAGTGACTGGTTCTGGTTGCACGTCTCAATTCATGGGACCAGTTTTTCCTTACTTTTTTCAAAACTTTGCAAACTTTTAGTGTAGGGGCTATGGTTAGGGCTACGGTTAAGGTTACCCTTTACGTTTACTATGTTTCTACCAAGCCTACTACATTCTCATCGTGTGTTACTGTCATGTTACAGGAGGCGGTCGAATAAGGACTCAAATTTGAAGATCCATAGGTGGTTCTGTAGCAACTGCCTTAAGGGTCATTCCATGCTTAATTGAACAGAAAAATTAAAAATGTTCACCCACCCTCTCAGATTTTGATGAAAGTGGGCTCATTTGAAAGAGCTTCAAAAATAACAACCAACAAAAAAAATTTGAACGAAATCGGTCAAGCGGTTACCGAATGGCAGACGTTTCAATTTTTTAATAAATTTGAATTTTATGGTCACGCTTGAGTGATTTCTGCTCTGTACAGCCTCCCCCTTAAGATAAACTGGTGATTTTTTTTTGAATCCCATGTTTTCTGGGGTGCTGATTTAAAAAATGATGGTTTCATTCTTGTAAAATGAAGTTTTC
>Ga0210059_1013964_pt1 | contig 11926 bp, 10 predicted proteins | sample Ectturendosymbi2_FD_188042 | JGI IMG/M metagenome (GOLD analysis project Ga0210059, IMG submission 188042) | Ecteinascidia turbinata endosymbiont from Florida, USA - Sample 2 (SPAdes) (version 2) | ecosystem: Host-associated > Tunicates > Ascidians > Unclassified | place: Key West, Florida... | reverse complement strand
GTAACCAGGGGGGCGAATCCCCCCTTAGAAAAGTTTTCGCCCCCACAGGAAAAATGTGCTGGACGTATTTTGAAACTATTGCACATAGTTTAAAAATTTTTTCCCCAATTTAGAAAACTCTTCGCCCCCCCTGGTGTCCCAAGCTAGTTACGGGCCTGGAAGTCCAGCAAACGTTTAGTTTTCCTTTTTCCCTGCTGAGACATTATCAAATGCCTGAATGCTTCTGTGTTAATAACTGCGGTTTTTGAGCTCGTGCAACAGTTTTATCATGCTATAGAAATTGCTAATGTAGACAATGGGGTCAGCGCTTGCGCAGATCAGCCATAGCAAACAAAATAAAGGCAATTGTTTCGGATAAAGTGAACTATCACGGAGCACAGTCTTAAACATGCGTGGTGGAGAAAAAGTCTGCAAAAAGTGTTGAAATGCTTTCTGGATGCAAACGATAACCCAGATTCCCACCAAAACCTACTTAATAGTTTTTGGCCCATTTACAATGTTCCTTGAATTTGCATGCAAATTCATTCCCTGGTATTTGCATTAAGTCGACAAATGAACAAGCAAAAAGTATGCGAAAACAATTAATCCCCTTTGCGCAGGTAATAAAGTTTTGTGAAATATCAAGCTCAAGGAGAAGAGGGTTTAAGCCCAAACCCCTCCCTTGCACACGCCATTGCCTAATATAAACTATCAGCGCTCCCAGCTAGGATATCGGAGGAAAATACAATCAACGCCACGACACAGCAGTTCATCAGTGCAAAAATATCAGGCTGCACGTTAAAACAGGGAGTAAAACACACCCATCACTGCGTCCGAGCAATTTACACCTGCAAAATGAGGCTGCGCTGGTCTTGTCGAATACGAGCAGTCGAGCATAGAAAGTGTGTGGCTGGACCGGCTGGCTCACACCCCGGTTTGCATGATCGAATCTTGCAAAACTTCACAAGAATTGAGAATGCGCATGAAGCACGTAAGAAAAATTTCAATTTTTTATTATGCGTAGACGTCCAGCAAACTGTCAGTTTTCACTTTTCCCTGCTGAGACATTATCAACTTCCTGAATCCTTCCATGTTTAAAAAAGCTGTTTTTGAACTCGTGCAACAGTTCTATCACGCTACAGAAATTCGTAATGTAGCCACTGCGGTCAGCACTTCCGTTGATCAGCCTTAGCAGACAAAACAAAGACAATTGTTTCGGATAAGTGAACTATCGCGGAACACAATCTTAAACATGCTAAGTGGATGGAGGGTCTGCAAAAAGTGGTGAGGTGGTTTCTGGACGCAAACGATAACCCGAATTCCCACCAAAACATAATTATTACTTTTTGGCCCATTTACAATGTTCTTTGAAATTTGCATACAAATTTATTCCGTGGTATTTGCATTAAGTCGACAAATTAACAAGCAAAAAGTATGCGAAAACAATCAATCTCCTTTGCGCAGGTAATAAAATTTTGTAAAATATCAAGCTCAAGGGGGGGGTTAACCCCAAAACCCCCCTTGCGTACGCCCTTCTGTCCCCGTCATTTACGCCACTGGTTAAACCCAAGCCGTTTGCCTATGTTTCAAATTTCATTTGGCCTTTATCCATGTTTGAAAACATGATGTTTACACTTTTTAGACTCGCAAATTTTCAATACGTTGTTGACACATAATTCTAGTTTCTTGGAGAACAGAAGTCCTAGACATGTGCGTTCCACTTGGTGGCGAAAGTAAGCGCAATGTTTCATTGAGTTTGATCGGTACTACAAAGACTTAACCGTTGCAGTGTAATTTTCTATGATATTAATGGCTGTGAGCAAAGCATTTGAGGGAAAATAGTGATTGGCAACAAGACAGAAAAAAATCGGAAACTGAGAACAAACAAAATTTTCCCTGTTGAAACCTTAGGGTTGGGTTTAATGATAATAATATTGAGCTCACAGAAAGCGCTTCTGCTGATAATGCTTTTTTTTATAAAATACAACTGTATTGACTGTAGAATTGAAATGAATGTTTTTCAAATCACCATATTCGCTTCCGTAATAGAACATACCAGAGCTTCTTTGTTCAATATCTCGTTTTGGTGAGACCATCAATCATTTCAGAAAAGCTGGATGCTCGAAAAGATCGGACACTCTGGAAAGTTATCATTAATGTTCTACTGATCGACGAATTTGTTGCTTAGTACCATAGTGAAGAGGTCCTCTTGTTTTGCGAATGAGCATTCAAACTCTCATAATGCAGCTCTTCGATTGGTAGCAAGAACATACTGAAAATGTTTGCACGCTTGTGATTTAGTCACCTATGCAGCTGATTTTCAAGAGGAGAATGCAAGGCCAAATGCAGTTTATATGTATTCATTGTGCAACGCAGCGTGCTTGATAAAACTGATTCGGTACTCCTGGCAATAAACTATAATATTTACAATTGCAAGACCGGCGAGGCTCTTGAAATGCTAATTAGAAGGGGCAAGCCTTATTTTGTGAAAATGTTCAGGTCTTTCCAAAAAATAAAACGTTTCGTACATTCAGTGGGTCTCACCGATTTGCTATTTTTAAGGCTAAATTATTTTTAAGATATCTTTTACGCAAAACTAATTTTAAATTATAAAATTATGAAGAATCTCGTGCCACTTCACATATTGCCATTGATCTAAATGTCTGTCAAGAAAAGACACAACCCAATTTCTTAACAGCAATCGCAAATCAAGCATGCTTTTAGACCCAATAACCTAGAAAACTTGAACATGACACCAGTTTGATAATTTCACCTGTAAGCTTCCGACGAGAGATTGATGATCCTTACAGGTTGTTTCTTTGACTGCTCTTTCATTGTTTTCAGGAGCAGGTTGGTAAGGAGAAAAGGACCGAAGTGATTTATGACAAATACGCGGTTGTACCCAGCAGGTGTTTTGCCTCTCAAGCCACTGACTCCTGCAATGCGGCAATGTCGCTTACTTTACCGGTAACCACGCGATTGAATCAAAGTTTAGTAAAAAAGCATTGCTGCCAAATAACATTTTCCACTGATTGTCATTAATGTTGGTGCCACTAGGTTTTATCCAAAGAAATGTTTTCACTTTTTGTAAGCATGTGAATGTTACTAACGAATGGAAAACCTTAGAACTGTCATGAACCAAATAAATTTCGAAGCATTTTAATCATGAGGATATGACATGACTTCAGAATTAATGTTTTTTGTTGTGGATCGAAATGACTGTATTTCTTGCAGCATGGAAACTAAAGTAAAATTTTGCAATTTTTGGACACTATAGCTTGTGGGATAACTATCGCACTTTGCTGCATGGATATGTTCATGGAAGAACGTTCTGTTTCTCCTCCCCATTGTCAACTTGATATTTTTTCTGAACTGCTCTTACTCTGATGAATCGTTGTAGAAGGTTACCTGCGTTGTTTATCAAAATATCAACTCTTTTCTCTTTTTCTTGATAGACCTTCACAAATGAACGAACTGATACGAAGTCTTCTAGATCAAGTTGATACGCTGCAACCTGAAATTTGCGTTGCCCCGTATGAGATGGAAGACAAAATATCTAAAAACACTTGTTGCTCGACAAATAAATATTGAAATAGTTTGAATGCTGTCATACGCACATTTTTAAAAAATACGGTCTCGGCAGTTTGTACACGGTAGTAAAATACAAGTCATCATGACTAATAGCAGGGACAAGGTCACACCTGATGGTTTTCAGAGTTTTTGATGATGTCGCGTTGAGCTTTTTCCAATTTGGTGGTGCTTCTTGAAGCGATGACAACTCTGGCGCCCATTCTGGCGAACTCAGTTGCTGCAGCTTTACCAATGCCATCACTGCCACCTATACAACAACCACTTAAAAGTTGACCAAAAAGTGTTTTTCGCAGTTAATCGAGAAACCTAGCATCTCAAACAAAACAGTTCCCAACGTCAGCTAACAACTAGCTACATTCGAAACGCTATAAATTAGCTTGTGCTTAACTGTACAAATTGGGTTTGCCCAATAGTTCATTGGAACCATTTATGCAAGGGCAGTGTGAGTCCTGCAAATGTGCTGGTATGGAACAGGATTAGACTAAAAAAAATTATTTGTTATTTGACTTTTGTCGACCATACCAAGCCACTACGCGTGTAGTGCATAGACGGCATTTTACACTTAAAGAGAATTAAATGTTCCTTAGTGGACACTGAGTATAAATGATTAAAACTATAGGATTCTCAGACTGTTGCTCACGACCGTGTATTGTACGACTGACAGTAAAGCGATAAGAACCTTTACGAAACACGATTATCTCTATAAGAACGGAAAGCGATCATCTTCAGTGACCTTGGCGGAGAAGTGCACATCAGGCAAGACGATTCTTAGATCTATGTTTCCCCATCGAAGGACGAAGTTTTGACCTGTCGCAGGTCTCTCTTTTTTTAGAATTGTTGTATTGTGTGACGTCTTCATTCCCACACGCAAAACGCTAGACTTTAAACATGCATCGCAGAAAAGAGAAAACCATAAATACACGAAAGAAGACGAGGATATATGCATTGCGGTGCTATAGAGTATGCGCTTGATGGCGCTAATGCATTTACTGTACTTTGCTGAAATATAAGCTTTTAAGACACACGCATGAATGTCGCCATCATTATTATTATAATGAAGAACTGCAATGACTTCCAAGTACATCGATGTATAGAATGCATGAGGGAGTTGGAGGCTGCGAAGGACCAAGGGTCATCTAAACTGCAGACCTCCCAAGGACGAAACTGCTTATAGTGCAAAGGGAACAGTGTATAATAGTTAGTAGAAGTCTTTTGCTCTGGGTATAAAATGTAATATGTGCAAAGCGGTTATATGGTAAATTGAAGTAAAATGCGTTGCAGGCAAGGACAAGCTACCAGAAGAAAACGGGTTAAATTTGTCACATCAAACATTTACTGTTTTTATACATTAAAAAAAACATTCGTGAATGCCAAAGAGGAAATACGTCAAAAGCTATAGACCGCTGCAGAACCGCAATAGTGTCACGAGATTTAAGCAGGTTGAGAACCGGTCGCGCAATCATGCTTTGCGGAAAAGAACTCGTCAATACATTCATGAGAAACGGAAGTGCATTTGTTTTGTGTCTATAGATTAGGCATCCCACAACTTCATACACTGGTTTGATGCGACTAGTGTCTGTGTACGCAACAAAAGCCTAACGATGTAATTCATAACAGAGATACTTCATGATTTGACAAATTCCACTGTAACAGCAATACGTATTTAAATCAATCCACTTGGTTTATGTACAACAATAAATAAGAACACAAAGTGTGGTTCTCGTAGCTGAGTAGTACATATTTCTTGTAGTCTGCCAGAAAAAGTGCCAAACACGTTTTATTTTTTTATCTGCAGAGGAATTTTTGACCAGATTTCTATTGCACTACATTTTATCATTTTAGCACCTGAGTTTGAACGTGCTTTTGGTAAAGCAAATTTTCGACTTTTGATTTGTCTTGTGTTATATGAATGAACATCAGTAATGAGTTCAAAATAATTGTCAAACGTAGCCGATAACTGAGAGGTGGTATATTTGTACATGAATTTGCTCACTTCAAGGTTGTATATATCCTTTAGTTGGAGAATTTTTTGCGTTTTATAAATGGTAGTAACTATGTTTGTCAAAAGTTTATCTGTGTTTAAGCATTTCATGGCGCGGTTTAAAATAACTGATATAGGCTGTAAATGACATGAAGCTGCTCTTCCCCAAGCAATAATCCCATACTGCCCTCGTGAGTTTATTAAGCTGTGATACAACATATGTAATGCTTGATTATTCACATAATGTTTAACTTTATACATTACACCGACATATTTGGATATAGTACAACACAAGTGTTTACAATGCTCTTCCCAAGTCAGTTTTTCATCTACAGTTACACCAAGGTACTTGTAAGTCAAAGTTTTGCGGTTAGCCAATCCATTGCTTTTGTCATTTCATGATTAACCGAGTTTTGTACTTTTCCCAGATTGTTGTCGCTTTGAACTAAAACTGTATCACCAGCAAAAAGTATACTTTTCATAGAATTTGACTTTGGTAAGTCGTTTATAAATATTAAAAAAAACAATGGGCCTAGAATTGAGCCCTGGGGGACCCCAGATATAATTGAATTCAAAGATGATTTAATATTTCCCCCTTGAACGTACTGTTTTCTGTTGGAGAGATAAGACTGTACTAGTTTGAGCGCATTTCCTCTTACGCCGTAATGCTCGTGTTTTGTTAGCAAATTGGAGTGATTCACTGAGTCAAATGTTTTCTTAGATCCAAGAAAACCGCACATGATATAAGTTTTTTATCGAGGTTATGAAGAAGGTTATCGTACAAGTCTGTAATGGCCAGGGATGTAGAATGGTTGTTGCGAAAACCGTATTGTTGCTGACTCAACAAGTTGCTTTTGGTAAAATAATCGTAAAGTCATACGTACAGCACCTATCCAAAGATTTTTGAAAAGTATGTTAGAACTGATATCGGTCTGTAATTAGTAGGAATTTCGCTATCTTCCGACTTAAAAATTGGTACTACTTTAGCGATTTTTAGGTTGTTCGGAAAGACACCGTCACATATGTTTTTGTTTATAACATACGATAGAAGCATTTTATAGCCTATTTGAGATGCAAAATGTCGTTAAACTAAACATGTGCCATGCACCAGGAGATTAACAAGTCAGAAATGTTTATGCATGCGTATTTCGACCAGTTAAAGCACGATGTGCTTGCTTTTCAAGCAGAATTTACTTAAGCGCTAATGAAAGAAAACGTTCATCGGGGCGCATTGCTTTGATCGGCCTCAGGTTTGTTCCATTGGTAACAACGTTTTCATAAATTGAACGGTAGGCTTGATTCTGATTTCCTGCAAAATTTTGTTAATATTTGCATTTCATTACAACATGTCTAAACAATCGTCGTTAATTAACTGACAATGATTAAAACCCAATTCCTTTTGTTAAGCTCTATTTTTAAGACACGTCTTGATGAAATTTATCCTGACGTATTTACTGCACTTCGGATTATGCTAAACTGCCCCAATACTGTTGCCAGCGCTGAAAGGAATTTCAACAAACTGAAGCTGATCAAAACCTTCAACAGATTTCATATGACAAATAGCAGACTGTCCTCATTAGCCATGTTGTCAATCGAAATTTCATATGTGTGCTCTCTAGATTTGGAAGATTTCATAAAGGAGTGGTTCTCAACCTTTCATGGTTTGTGGCCCCCTGCTCATCAATACGTTTTTGCAATATCACGGCGGACCTATTCAGTAAATACCTCTGCTCGTGTCCCCCAGGGAACCGCTACGTGATCCCCAACGGGGGCCGAGGGCTCCGGCTGAGAAACCCTGTCATAAAGGCTTTTGCATTGCATGCCAAAAGACTCGCTCCAAGTTGTTTTGATGCTATTATGAAATGACATTGTTTATGATATTTTCATGGCTATTGTCGTACGTAATATTTTCCATGTGTGCTACTGTGCCACTATACAGTGATTTTTTTTGTTTTGCTCTGTGACCACGCTCCGCCAGTTGAGTAGACCTGCGAGCGATAGATTAATTACAGCGACAACTCAATCATGACGAATAATAACGTTAATATAGCAACGCTTTAGAAATTTTTTTTTAGAAATCACCATTAGGGGGCCCTTGTAAGGATTTTGGGGTAGGCGAGAGTTGGGCTGCTACGGCACTGTTCATACCTATTTGTTATTGTTTGGTTTGTAGCTTGATATATAGATAAAATTGTTTGGCGTTATTTCCTTAGTTTGCTAAATGAATGTGGTTTTATTGCTGATACGGAGAGATCAATGAACTGCTCAAGAAATTCCGTTTTTGACTTACCACATTTGTTTTGTTGTTTACTCAGGCAGTGCCCAGAATCTATCCCCATGTCCCATCATTAAGTTGAACATTTGGTGCTTGGAGGAAAGTGGAATTAATTCAGGAGTTAATTACTACAACTTAGGTGTGGTAACGAGGGGGTGAAGGGGGGCACAATTCCCCGAGCGCCGAAAAATCCTAATATTATCATAAGTACTTCCTTCAATACCGTACAGTGGCTTCCGAAAGCCATCAAGTTCGAACACGGGTGCGCCAAACTTGCTTCATGCCCCGGGCATCATCTAGCCTCGTTACGCCCCTGGGTGTGGTGGATCATCCAACAAATCATACGCCGACCTTACCCAGCAGTCACAAGCCACTGATGGGTATCAATTTTAGATAGGATATGTTACATGAAAACGTGAAATTCTACTTCAAAGTCATTTATCCAATTGAAGCTCATTAAATCATCCGACAACTATTTTCTGCTTTTGTGGAAAAACGTATATGAGTTTTTGGTGAATAATTATTGCATACCCAAACGGTGGCCAATGGGCCCCCTTCGGCTAAGTTTTGACCCCCCCCGGCTCAAACCTCTAGTTACACCACTGCTTGAATGTAAATATTAACACTGTGATGACGTTCGGAGTAAAACCTAACTTTTCTCTATTGTCGTCCAGTTATTTTTGTTGCTTATTATTTGCTTGCAGTTTGTCTTTTTACCTTCTAGCATAACGTTTCCACAGAGCATGAAGCTTCACGTAAATAGTAGTTCGAAATTTTACTGAATTAGTTAAATTTCCACTTCAATAATTACGTTAATTGATTTTAATGCAATAAAATCTCGTTACAGTAAATCACAACTCGTTTCACCTGTATCACACCGGATTCCTCACCTGTAATCAAAACTGTTTTTCCAGACAAGTTTTTGGAAGAATTGCACTGCGGACCTTTGACAACGTAGGTTTTCCAGTACCAAGCGCACGCGGCAACCAGGCAAACGACCGCAATTCGCTTTTTACTGGACATCTCACTCTGCGCACTTTTCGCAAAATGTCCCATAAATTGTCGAAGTCATAATCAGCGTTTTTTTCTTACTTTTCCTGGCTATTTAGCGCTTGCGCCGCCTAACTCACACACTATGCAAATATTTGAGGAACGTTATGCGGTCAGCAGCACTGGATCTGTCAACCGTGGACGCCGGCGGCATTCGCTATACTACGAGTTGGAGGTTTCCAAACATCCTCTGAGGATGACGTAACGTCTGTGATCGTATCTTGAGTTTTCTGCAAGTCGTAAACAGGCAAAGGTCACCACATTCTTGGTGCTGGAAAAGTACACTTGTCCGATAAGCTGCTGCGTTCTGTAAAATATTTCCAAGGCGCTCGTCAACGATCTTATTAACTCAGTGGACGCCTAAAGATGTAAATGTTTCACGAGTGACAACAACAAACATTTTTGTGCGAGTTTGTAAGCTGCAGAAATTTATCGATTCCACTCTGTTGGGAGTGATGCTGGTCAAGATTTTTCTGCAGCTGACAAACTAGCAAAAATCATAAAAAGCTTGAAGAAGCTAACTTTCGATCATAGTAATTTGCGAAGAAACCGTGGCCAGAAATAAAATAAAGGAACTTGCCACTGCAAAGAGGTAGATAGTATGCGACGGACTTAAATTCTGGAATTATCCTGAAGATTTCACCTGCATTTTTTATATTTGCATTCAACATTTCAAAGCGGTAAGAGTGCAGAGCTGTTGCCCTAACATTTATCAAAATTCATAAAAACATTGCTAAAATTTACGGATTGAATTGAAGTTTATCTGGCATACTGCCTCAGACAGGGGTAAAATGGCTCAGGTTTAATGGGAAGTACAAAAAGTGTGACATCAGTGTTCCAAGCTTGTGTTCTCCAGACCGATCACTTTCGCTTTGCCATTCCTCGCCTTGCTGGGAGTTTAGCGTTTCCAAAACAATTTTTGTTGGACTGTTTTAGTAAGCTTTTCCAAACTCTGATACGTTGACCGCGTTTCAGATCAAGTTTTTCAAGAACGCCATTGCTGGAATCATTGCCGTCCAGTCCAGGAAATACCATTAGGCCAAGGGCGGATCCAGCCAGTAAGGTTAAGGGGGTGGGGCGATTTCAGTAATATTTAGTAGTCAAGTCTCATTACGGGTTCACTACTGTAGGAGAGGTGAATTATACTTCCAAACACTGCTGTAACAAAACAATGGACGGCAAAATGGCCTTATATCGCGAATGCTGTTTACCGAATTGTACAATATCATGATGAATAAAGTTACTTTCGTTAGTTTTAGGAGATGGCGATTGCCCTAATCGTCACCCCTGGAACCACCCTGCAGGCCTGCATTAGGCTATAGTTGAAAAGCAACTAATTCTTCTACGGCACATACACTCAACCAGCGGATCGCGGTCTGGATCAGGCCTTTCTGAGTGTTGAAGCTGGGTCTCAAGCCCCAGGACAAAATAAACATTACCGTAATTACCCCCGTAGAGTTTTGCTTGCCAAACATTTCCCCAAAATCGTGGGTGAGTGTTATACACGGAGAGACGAGTTTTTTTCAGAAAAGCGCAGTTGCGTTCTAGGGCGTTACGAGGTTTATAGCATCAGGGGCAAGAAACAACTTTGACCCCCCTATTCTCGAACCCGAGTGCTTTCGGGAAGCAATTTCCTGTGTTGAAGAAACTAGGTACCTGTGATATTGCTGGCACTTTTCAGCACCGTCTGAAGTCATTCGGTGCCCCCATAGCGATTCGACTAAAACACACACAATCGTGTCGCTCATTTTCACAACCTTTTTTCTTGTGCGTGTGAGCGAGACATGCTTGCCCGCTCGTGTATAAACTCCTTTCAACATTTTTCATTTTCTTACCATTTTTAAAAAATTCATGAAATGCCTGTGTGCCTTTCGAATGCACTGCAAGCAAGTTCATTGAACCTGCATACAGGAACACTGAGCTTGAAAGCCTTAAATCATTCAGTTTAGCTTCGTCTATACTCGGTTTTTGTATTCCTTTCGGAGTGCCACGAGTGGTCTGCGGCGCCCACCTCCGCTTTCTTACGTCGAAGGCCAATCTAGTGTTACGTGAGGAGAGCGAATGGTTTACATCAGGGGTGCACAACCTACGGCCGCATGGCCCCATGCGGCGTTCCATAAAAGTATATGCTGTCGTGCCATGTAATTTCAAATTTAAGTTATGGGAGCCGTGTAACAAAACCCTTTGTCTGCTCTATGAGGGAAATTAGTATAAAGATGGCCAAACAGAAAAGTGAAAGGATAAAGTAGAAGCAATTTGAAAAAATAAAAATAGCTTGAGCCTGGTTTGCATTCTCCGTCATAGCAGTGAATGCTACATTGGCAACGAGTCAATAGCAGCAGCGCGTTAACCGTTTCCTTGCACCCAATACAGAGCAAGAGGCTGAACAGGTCGCATGTACCATTTTTGAAGTCTTCGGGATGAATCCGACCGGTTATCGAGCCCCGTCTACCAGTATTGGCCGCGCGTGTACAACCAACTGTACCACTTAGCCGTATAAGCTTAAATACAGTAGGAAAGTTACTAATAGCCACGTATTGTAATATTTGACAACTGAGTTTGCAGTCCTGAGCAATGAGCATGACATCCACCTACAACCAAAACAACTTAAAAATATCAAAAGCTAGTGAGTCAGGATGAATTTTCTGTTGGTAAGGGATACTCATTTATGATTCATATACGGACTCGGCTAATAACAAAACTGAACAGTGAGTTGAATGGTGAGTAGAACTAGCACACTTCGAAAACAAAATATTTCAATCCCGGCACTTACCCTGTCCTGTTATGTAATTCTACATCTAAACGATTCTTTTAATGTTATTTTTGTCTTTAGAACCCCGCAACCACAATCGCTTTCTAACACAATTGCACGTAGCCTACTGTGCAAAGCGTAGGCCTACAGTGTTGTCACTAACCATAAACAAGTTAATGAGCGGAAATGTAGGCTACTTCACAAGACCCCGTCGTCTTGTGTAAGGTAACATTCTCTTGTGGTAAGACTTATTTTGTTCTGACCATGCGCACAAAATCTCCAAAACATCGGAAGTAAG
>Ga0210059_1013963_pt1 | contig 11926 bp, 5 predicted proteins | sample Ectturendosymbi2_FD_188042 | JGI IMG/M metagenome (GOLD analysis project Ga0210059, IMG submission 188042) | Ecteinascidia turbinata endosymbiont from Florida, USA - Sample 2 (SPAdes) (version 2) | ecosystem: Host-associated > Tunicates > Ascidians > Unclassified | place: Key West, Florida... | reverse complement strand
CGTTTTTAACTGCATTTGAACAGCGGGAAAAAGAGGCTCGCAGCTTGTTTGCTGCACAATATTGATATCGCAGTTGTCTCTGAATGTCTTTGTCATCTGAGAGCTCAGTATCCAATACTATCCCCAAAATTAATGACTAGTTTTGACTGCTTGGTTTTTACAGACTGTGTAATGACTGCTATACTAGGAAAAAAGCAGTATACGCATTCCCATTGATTATATTTATAATGGAAATTTTAATGCAAATTATGATACCATTTTTGTGTTGTTTTATTATTAATCGATTGCACTTAAGCTGTAATGTGATATTTTTTCAGAGGGTTATTGAATTCCATCGGATTCTTTGAGGGTAACAATATTAAAAAGGCTAAAAACCACTGATTTAAGGCGTTTGACAGAATGAACCACAACCTATTATTTACAAAACTAATTAAGCACACTGGTGACTGGATTTAGGAATCAGATCATGTGAAGTAGTATATGCCTTTCAGATCCCAGTCAATTATTAGCTGAGCACCAAATCAGAAATGTTGTTAAAAAACATCTAGGCTACTTGCTGCCATGCACTGACAACAAATTTGTGCACGAAAGTCGGAGATGAGTATTTAAGAAGTTATGTGCAATGAAAATGTCACCTGATACAAGGTAGACCTACCTTTACCAACTATGCACAGCCACAACATGCAATGGGAACGCTCATAAGATTAAGAACTGCTGTGTCCTTATGGTTGATAACCGGTCACCCACATATGGTTAGTAACAACAAACAATTTATGATGGAGCCAACAATTCATGATCCAGAGTGAAATATTTGTGAAAAAGTGGACCCGAGATTCTACACCTGTCCCCTAACCCTATCCCCTAAACCATATCTCTACACCTTATCCCTAAACCCAACCCCTATCCCAAACCCTTAAGCCCAACACTAAACCTAAACACTATCTATAAATCTATCGCTAGCCCTTATCCCTGTCTATTGAAAGAAACCCTTTCTCAGCACACAATCAGACACTAAGGTCTTACAGAGTATATATTTTGCCTACAAAGTAGGCATCATCAGCTCTTATTCAAATAGAATACTTATCCCCTAACCCCTATCCTAACTAGGGTGGAGTGAATATTCAAAATTGTGCAATACAAGCTTTAGGGTAGTCTAAAAAGTTGGAAACATGGCCAAAACTAACTTTAAAATTGATATTAGATGGTTGAACTCAAAAACCTGCTTGCTACCTCACCCTCGGGGTCATGTGGAGGTCAAATTTTATGAATTCGTCATAACTCAACTTCTAGGTGAGATACAAAACTGATTTTGGGCTCAAAAGTTGCGGAAGACACAAGTTTCTATTAGTGATAAGAGAAAAATTTTGCCTTGCTTCATTATAAAAAAATTTATTACTAAAAAATTGTTTTTACACCATTTTCCCATAAATCACAAAGATAATTAATAACCTAGTTCATTTTGAAGTTGCATTCAAATTGCAATTTCAAAATTTTGACTTTTTTCAAAGGAACATTCTTCTAATCAATAAAGTTTCACCACTAGGTATTTTATTATTGCATACAACCATGCTCTGCTGGATTGAGAATAGTAGAGCGGCCATCCTGTCTTAAAAGGCAACTAATGGGCCACTTTCCTGATCTGTGATACAGGTTGGTATTAGGAAACACAATTGGCTGTAAAAATTTCTGCCACAAAAAGTCCTCACAAAAGTGGGGTACATCCTGCCACCCTCATTGACGGGGACAGAATCGGATAAAAATTGGATTATTACTACTACATCTTAGAAACAGAAATCTTGAAAAAACTTTTGACAGCTAGTTAGTAAATATCAAGCATGTTCTTGTTAGAGTTATCCTGCATCCAGTTTTCTGCCAGATAAAACTGAGTTGGAGAACGTCTCACAACTATCAACATGGTCGAGTAGGAAGTGACTAAACAATCCTCAGTTCGAGTCACTCTTTGTTGTATTTGGTTTTTCTTTTGATGTACTTACACAAGATTGTAAGTCAAAATTGTTGGACCTCTTGTGATGTACATTTGGAAAAGCAGACAAGTCTTGAAAATTGAATTAAGCTTTTGGACTAAGGTTAGGTTCAGCATTTTGGATTAGGGTTTTGTGTCAGTGTTAATTAGGGTTTATAGTAAGCATTTAGGGTTAGGGTTCAGGATTAGTGTCGTAAGGTTAGGGTTTAAGATTAGCGTTTAATGTTGATGGTTAGGGTTTGCAGTTAAGGTAAATGGTTAGGATATATATAGGGTCAAAAAAATTATGGCCACCTTAATCCTTTATCTGAGAAGCAACTGACATGTATTGCAGTGATCAGCAAATTCAATCGATACATTTTTTAGTCATTACAAAAACGAGATACGGTCGTTTAGACACTGCCAAAAGTTTAGATAATTCACTCTGGAGTTTGAGCAGGAGTTGGAGTCCCAAACTTTAAAATGTGTCGGGGTCGGAGTATATTCAGCTGAAGCAGGAGTGGAGTCGGAGTCAAAAATTTCAGACTCCATACACCTCTGTCCAAGAGTCGCATGCAGTGTTGCCAGCTGGTGTGGATGTAAACCAAACCTAAAAAATTGACATATTTTCGAAGTGTTTGCTATACAAATTTTTGGGTGGTAGGCCCATAACAGATTCAACAGGTATAAATTTGGTGTGTTTTGATGGCAAATGTACTTCAGCCATTAAAAAACACTATTTAAAAAGTCTGCTTAGGAACTTATTATGTCGCTAGCCACTTAAAACAACCTTGTGGGCCGCGAGTTGGGCAGCCTTGGCCTATGGCATCCAGTTTGGCAGTAATTAAGTAACAGTCGTTACTTACCATTGCAGTTAGTATTTAAATGCTCTCAGTAGCTTTATACCAAACAACTAAACTTTGGTTTGCAAGAAGTGAAAGTACGTCATTGAATGTGCAGCCCTCACTAAGATAGCAACACTATTTTTGACCCAGTGAAGCATTTCGGTTGGAAGTGGCTGGTTTAGGGTTTGGGTTTGGGCTTAGGTTTTGGATTTAGGTTTTTGGTTTAGGATTTGGGTTTAAGTTTTGGGTTTCGGTTTTGTGTTTAGGTTGTGTTTAGATTTCAGGTTTAGGTTATCATTTTAGGTTTTGTGTTCAGGTATTTTGTTCAAGTTTTGGATGTAAGTAGGTTTATGTTTTGGGTGTACAGCAAAGGTGAGTGGATATTGATTTTTCAACTCCTGATCCATATCCAAAAAATTTTTGCATATCCATATCAAATCCTTATCTGATAATTTCTTAAATTTAGTATCCAATATCCATCCGTATCCGAATGTGACACTGGCTAAATATGAAATGAACAGGCAGTGGTTATAGTTCCGCCAATGCACCTTCATTTTTGAAAACTTATTCACCTGTTGCCTGTAACATGACACTAATCCAGGTTTTTTAAAGGTATTTTAAGTGTGTAGTAGACTGCACTATGCTTGGTAAAAACGTAGTAAACCTAACTCTTAAAACCTAAGCCTAACCCCTAAACATAACACTTGAACCTAAACTGCAAATCTGACCACAAAAGTTTGGAAACTTTTGAAAAAATGAATAAAAATGGTACCGTGAAAACTGCAACCACTACTACTCAAACACAAGGTGCCTGATCGTGGTCGGAGTCAAGGCAAAAACCATTTACACAGTAAGGCAAGTCTACTTGACTACCACGGCAGTGCTGCTGATGTTGCAAATTCAAGGTTTCATTCTAACAGTGCTACCGCCAGCAGACCTATAGCCACTTCCTAACAAAAATTCCCTGTCATGTTGTGACTCAATTCACAAAAATAACATCGCATGTTGTGCACTTTCAATTGGAAAAACAAAAAAATAGTGTGCAGGCCATTTTGCCGCCAGAGGTATAGCCCTGCTGTGGTCATTTTTCCATTTGAACTGTAGTGCATCTGGCTTTGTCCACTTATAACACTAAGTTCGTTTCACTAGCATTGGGTACAATCATGGGCGCAATTTTGTTGTAAAATCTGGGGGGCCAGCTTTGTGTGAAACCATTATAGTCAACAGGTCGATGCAGAATTGACGTTTTGTATATGCAGATTCCAAACCTTATTTGTAGAGGTGTTATAAGAGCAACACTAACCACGCTTTGTCCTTGCGGATGATTTACATATTAATATATTTATATTTGCTGGACATCGACATGGTGCTGTAGTTCAGTCTGCTTCTATTAATATCGTATTTGGATACAAACAAGCACAGCAATATAGTAAGTAGAAAATATCAGTTGGGTTTTATCAGAACCGTTAGAGTGCACAAAATGCTGAATCGCATTGGTTGCATGTGCATATCACTCTTACAGTAGAACACTTCAACTTTCATGCATTTTATAAGTGTGGTTTACAGCGTGATTTGACGTCTTGTTCCAAGTTGCTTAACATTACAAAGACGATGAACATTTTACTTGCACATTTCCATTTTTTGAAAAAGTTACAAATCTTTTTAATGCCACTGGACATCATGCATTCAACTCCACTCCTACCCAAATCTTAATTGATATCCTCTTACCAGCAGGAAAAACATTTGGCTTAAAATTACCCAAATCTGCCCATCTCAAAACTAAGACTCCAGAAGTGCTGCTCTTTTGTCTTCGGCAAAAGCTTCGCAGCGATTTGCCTGAAAATCAAACTGTCTAACATATCACTAGCATCATCAAATTGTACGCTGTCTGTTTCTGAATACGTGACAACCAACGTTAAAGCAAAGCCTGTTAAATTTCTGCACAAAACAAATAATCAAGGTTGCCAGATGAAAATTTCAATAAGAAGCCAGAACAGTTCTAGCAAAGCCAGGAAAAGGCCAAACCGATTATATCAAGGCCAGAAAAAAGGCCAAACTTTGTTTGTGGTATTGCCATTCCTTTGTCACATAGAAACATCTTAATTACAAGTATCTCATCAGAATTTTTCTTTGAAATTTGGATTAAGTCTTGCTTGGCCTTGTATTGGAGCTGATAAGTTTGAAAAAAAGCTCATTACTGATGTTTTCTGATTTTTCATGGTTTGTGAGCAGGCTCGTAACCAGGGGAGGCGCAGGGGGGGCATATTGCCCCAAGAAATTTTTTTGCCCCCCCTGGAAAAATGTGTTGGACATTGGTTAAAACTATTGGACATAGTTTAAAAATTTTGGGCCCCTCCCAGAAAATTCTTTGCCCCTCCTAGTGTCCCATGCTGGTTACAGGCCTGTTTGTGAGATTGCACACTTTAGGTACAATCATGAGTGCAATTTTGTTGTAAAATGTGGGGGGACAGCTTGGTGTGAAACCAATATAATGATCGGGTCAATGCAGAAGAGACGTTTTATATATACAGTTTCCCAATTTTATTTCTAGAGGTGTTTTGAGGGCAACACTAATCACGCTTTGTCCTTACAGATGATTTGCATATTAATATACTTAAATTTGTTGCTGGACACGGTACTGTAGTTCAGCCTGCTTCCATTAATATCATATCTGGATGTAAACAAGCACAGCAATATAGTAGAACACATCAATTGTCAGAGCTGTCAGTTGGAGTGCACAAAATGCTGAATCGCATTGGTCAGAAGTGCATATCACTCTTGTGCATATCACTCTTAAAGTAGAACACTCCAGTTTTCATGCATTTTATAAGTGTGGGTTACAGCGCGATTTGATGTCTTGTTCAAGTTGATTAACGTTACAACGATGATCTTTTCCTTGCACATTTCCATTTTTTTCAAAAAGCTACAAATGTTTTTAATTAATGGTACTGTACTGGGCATGATGCATGATGCAACCCACCCCTACCAAAATCTCCACTGATATCCTCTTACCAGCAGCAAAAACATTTAGCCTAAAATTAGCATGGCTTCTTCACAAAATGACTTCAATCTATTTTTACTGTTGTTGGGTGGAGTATGTATCCTTTCAATCTCCCCTTGTTGGCCCCTGCATACATACCCGACCCACACAGAGTTGTGAAAGGGCCTCATTTTGAAGCTTGAACTCGGTCCGAGCCCGAAGTTACAAGCTCGAACCCGGCTCGAGCCAGACATTTCTTTTTGAAGCCCGATTTAGACCCGAAAGCCAAATTTACCGAGGGAGTTAAAATATACGTAACTGCGGAGTAAGAAAAAACGTTGTTTTCGGGTATAGCTGCAGGTACACGGTTTATCACACCCAATAACAACCACCTTGACTAAAACACTGGCATAATCTGGCACAAATGTAGCATGTTGGTAAATGATAATACTGCGGACTACAATGTTTCTCAAAAAAAAAGAAACTATCACGAAATTATCTGCGATGGCGCCGTAGGCATAAAAGAAACTTTCTAGGATAGCACTGTATAGCGTATATATAAAAAGCCGGCTTGTACGCTTCAAAACAAGCAAAAGAATCGTGTGAATGATTGATCTTTTCGACGCAACGCCATCGCGTGCTAGTTTCCTTACCGCTGTCGCCTTCTCAAAAACAGTGTGAAACTAATCTCAGCAGAGAATAAAAACACATTAATTGTGTTTGCAAACACAATTAATCTAAAAAAAAATTACAAACACTTCGCTCACAGAAGTTACCGCGGTGAGCACAACAAATCTGTGTCACGAAAGAAAAAAGTCGTTACTCTTTAATGTCATAAAGAAGTAGTGTGTAGGCCCGAAATCGACCCGAAATATTTTGACGAACTTTCCCCCGAGCCCAGCTTGATCCGAAAAGCCCGGCCAGACATCACTCTGCACCATGTCAAAAGTTTCATTCTAAGAGTTCTGCTTGCATAACGAAACAAAAATATATTTGGGATTAAATCAAAATGCACAACGGTGAATTGGCAAAAAAGTACCTAGTTTCACCTTTAACACAAAAAGTGTGCAGGAAAACTAGGTGTGATATATCTGTAAAGCAAATGCTTCGCACTTGGGTGAAAACATTGTGGGTTTGGTTAATATCAAGTAAATCAGTTGACTAACGAACCAATGCATTCAGCACAAAGTGTAAAAGTCAAGGAAAAATATCTTTTGGATTTGTTGGTCACCATCGTCACAACATTACAAGAAGTTAAGAAAAATGTATATTTTATCATTATTTCCGAGTCAAGTCCCTACGTTTTCAGCTATAGGTCAATATCTAGGTAAGTACTGTAGGCTACTTCTCCAGCGTTTTGATTGAAATCCTGTTCACTAATGGTTGAAAACAGACTTTTGCTAAACTCCCCATCCAGGGACGTCGGAACGGGGGTGCATTACAGGGGCACTGCAGGCCCATCGCCAGGATTTAGCAGCAGGGAGGGCCAAACATCAGGAGGGGCCAAAACCCAGAAGGGGGGCCACATTTTTAAAATACACTATAGGATGTATGTAACAACTAGCGGGCCAAACGCAAAATGGGTGGGCACCGATTTCAAATGGGAGGGCCGGGCACCACGTCCCCCCACAGGCGATGGCCCAGGGGCACTGCCCCCTCTGACCTTGGAAAGGGGGGGCAACGGGGGCACAGGTGCCCTCACATACCAGCATCATAAGTAATTTAATGATTTATCAAGATCAGTTTGAAGCAAATTTATTGCAGCTATTCGCGTACACCTAAAATTCAGAATGGTTTTCTATAATTTCTGTTATTAGTTTTGAGGTCAACATTGTTGCTAAACATGTAAATGCGAAAAGAATGATTATTATGGCTATGGGTGTGCTTTTACACTGAACTCAAGCAAACAATTTTGACATCGTGGTACGTCAAAGCCATGGGCCTCCGCAAGGGCGTCAAAACAGGGGCGATTGAGGCGATCGCTCCCCTTATAACTTACGAATTAACCTTATTTACCACGATTGTGTACAATTCGGAAAACATCATTCGCAATACAAGGCTATTTTGTCATCCATTGGTTTGTCACAGAAATGTTGTGAAGTATACTTCATCTCTCTTAAAGTAGTGAACCTGTAATGAGACTTGATCAACCAATAATACTGAAATCGCCCCCCTAACCTTATTGGCTAGATCTGACCCGGAGTCAAAACGGGCATTTGACCCTATCTGGAAATTGGGACTAAGAACTAAAACTTTCTAGAATATTTGACGTCAGCAGCTCAAATCCGATTAAATGATTTATTTCTTGCAATAACACTTTATTTGCCGGTACGACACTCACACAGCACAAGAGTCGGGTTCACTGTTCTGGTGTCATGCAGTGCTGAGCTTGCGGTTCACTCACGTCCGCTCCTTTTCCTGCACTCTGCAGGCATAAGCGTAGCCAGGGGGTGTACGGGCCACCTCCCCCAAACTTTTAGAACATATAGTCCTTTCTGCTTTGAGAGGCGGTATCACAAACAAAATAGTGTTATTCACCTAAAATCAAACATTTTGTCCCCCACCAAATGTTTTGGCCCCTCCAAATTTCTGGGCTAGCTACGCTACTGCCTGCAGAGGCAAGTTGCCAAACTTGCGAGCGGATTGTTTTACTGTTGATCTTTATCGTGTAATAATAACATGGCAACAAACCTTCAAATGTTCACTTCAAGTTACGATATTAGGCGTTTTGTCGCATGTGACCCTTGAACGCAGACATCTTTGCAGGTAATGTAGCAGGCGCGTAGCCAGGGGAGGGCAATGGGGGCAATTGCCCCCCCCAATTCCGAAAGTTGCACTAAGAATTTTCATGTTAATCAAGCTTTTGAAGTGTAAGACAAAAAATGCTTCAGTGCAAACTAACGAAACTTCTTAAGAACCTATCCTACTTTCAGCTTTTAGTCAAACCTGATCAAAGCAATAAGGTTTACCATCTGTCCATGATCAATCAAACGTTGTGCATAGTGTAAAAGCTGGAGAATTCATGCTAGGCTGACATTTACCTACCTTTAAGCTCCGTGTGGAAGTTGGTGATAAGGATATACAAACTTGTTATCTAAGCGCTTTAAACTAACCGAAAAAAAACAAGGAGTAACGCTTTTCACAGCTGCTCCTGGCGCACCGTCTTGCAGTATCCCAACTGTGGTTATGCAAGCTTCATTTCAATACCATCGCAAAAATTCTCTCTGATAACTCTGGCATGCTACAAATACTGTATTTTTAACCCTTGACTGCAGCATCTGCAGCAGCTTTAGTAGAACATGGTATATTTATGTTTTTGCACAGTTTTGAAACTAAATGCGTTAATATGGCGGTGGTATGCGTTTTGCATGCCTTGAAGCTCAAAATTTGGCTACAACGCATTCCAGTTTCAAAATCTTTTTTATTACGTTATTAGGCCATAGGCACTGTTTAGCAACAATGCTATTCATTCTAGATATTTATTTGTGATGACATGTAGGCTACTATGACGGTTAAAATCACAATTACGTGGGGTCTAAACGTTTTCATCAATTATTTCACCTTGACCTTGCCGGCTAGTCAAAAACAGTTTTGTCAAGTAGTCAGAATCGGACCTGTACACACTCTGAAAGTGTTAAAATTTCTATCTGGTGTTAGCTGTCACCAATCCTACAGTAAATTTGTACTCATTCTGCTGCAAAGGGAAGAATTTGCAGCAAAATCAAACGTAAGCAGAAAAATGTTTTTTGTAAGTGCTTAGGGCATTGACACTACCCTTTACTTAAATATAGCTTGCAATCACTAAAGCGCATGTGACTAAATTGAAATTTTTCTCACTTGATTAGATTTTTTTATGGATTTTTTTAAGCACTAATGAATTTTTGAAAAATTTAACCGCTTACGCTACAATGGCTAGATCAGCAGCTCCCAAACTTTTTTGAGCGCGACCCAAAACAGAGGTGAACACCTCGCCACCCAACCCTCAAACAACGTAAGAAAAACTAATTGTTGTATGGATGATGCTTGGCAGTAAGCTGCTAAGTTCATATTTAATTTCAGAAATCTACTCCTAAGTACATACGCTACAGACAAAAGCAAGTAGTGGTAACGTTGAAAATATACAACCCAGATTTGGATCGCCTCGGCGCGACCTATTTTTTGACCCTTCGCCACTGTTGTTTGGGTTTCGACGCACACTTTTTTGGGAACCATTGGCTTATCAACTAACCAACCGTTGTGCTTTGGCGACAAGTAGCCTATTTTTTAACTTTAGTGCAGAGCCGTAGTGATAATCGACTGTGGTTTCGTTTTCGCAAAAACACAACCATTTTCGCACTTTGTGTAGACTGTAGACTAAAGGAGTCAAACATATGCAAATTTGTTTAGAGGATATGTGGAACTTTCCCCAATTTACAATATTGTCTTAATCGTATTTGTAAATTATACTGTTAACTCTAAATACGTAATTTAAATACGTACCTAATCGTTTGCGGAATGCACCCTCACTGCAAGTGGCGTACAAAAATTCTATTGCAGTCGCATTTCCTAGCGTGTGATACCGACATAAAATCCAAAGACTTTTTAAGCGTTGAATAACTCTAGCATTCACATTATCAGCTACATATGTCAACCAAACGATCAAGATTTGTTCAAGATCCACGTCTTACATGCGCGGTACTTTTGCAAAAGGCCTACTTCTGAGAGGAAGTCAGTCTTGGAGCAAAGTTGCTTCTCGACTTCGATTGAACGTGTGTTGGTGTACATTAGAAGTGTGTAAATATAAAAAGCGCAATCACAATGGCGGCCATGAAGACTTCTTGCTCCAGTGTACTGGCTGCAAAAAGCATACTGCAGATCTTGCACTTACAGCATCGAGATTTTCACAAGCGTTTTTGCAAGAAAATTTACGAGCAAATGATATTTTTTATCCAAAATACAGTAGGACCTTGGAACTTCACTAAAAACAAAGTTTAAAACTTGTCAGTTCAATGAAAATGGAATTTCTATTTGCCGGCTTAAATCTGAACATAATTATTCAGAAAAAAAGCGACAGAAAAATGCACGTTTTATGTATGAATACTTGATGCCCGTTATTTTTAAGTGCCTTAAAAATAACGGGCATCAAGTATTCAAGTGTTGAGACTTTGTTGCTGTTTTCCGCCCCTGTCAAAATTTCTGACTACGCGCCTGTAATGTAGCAAGACAGTGACTGCTGATGGCGGCAAGCAGGGACGTCGGAGAGTGGTGGCATTGAATCCCTGACCTTTCAAACGAGGGAAAAGGTGTCTTTTGATAGGTAATTTTGTGATTTATCACGATCGAATTGAAACAAGTTGTCTGTAGTTTGTTTTATTATTTTTGAAATCAACATTATTGTTGAACTTTAGCAAGCATAATTGGCAGGCCCTAACCAGATTGAGACACCAGAGGAGGCAAAGAGTCAAATTTTTTGAACTATCTCCAACAAATTTTTCAAGGAAGTGGAAACCTTTTCTCTGGGAAGACTAAGGCCCCTGCGCCCCTCTAGTTACGGGCCTGATAATTGGTAGCGATTTTTTGTTTTTCATACGTTTGCATTGCCCTCATATTTTTTTCTTCTCCCCCTGCCCTACCGACGTTCCGGCGTCCCTGTCGCTATCCCAACACTAAGTCTCCACAATAGTTCTGCTTTTTATCTTCAGCAAAAGTTTCGCAGAGATTTGACTGAAAATCTAACTTTGTAACATTATATACACCAGCACAGCGTGATCCAAACACTGGCACGAATGTTTTCTGTATGTCTCATATTACACAAAGTCATACCTCGTAAATACATTGTATTAGCCACACAGCCCTTGCAAGTCACACATCACTGAAGTACAGGTCAGGGTGTAACTATAAGGGGGTAACAAAGTCTTTTTGCAATTTATGACATTACAATAGCAAACCTTTAGGCCAGTGGTTCTCAAACTTTTTCTGATCGCGTACCATTTGCGTGTCCCGTACTGTCATCACGTACCACCTTGTTCCAGGAAAAGTCAATGTGCCAAATATCATTCGATCAAAAGTCTGGAAAACCAGAATCGACACAAATCCAACGTGAACAAAATGGCTGTGAGAAATTTTAATGGCCATTATTAGAAAACAGCAAGAGAAGTA
>Ga0210059_1013962_pt1 | contig 11927 bp, 7 predicted proteins | sample Ectturendosymbi2_FD_188042 | JGI IMG/M metagenome (GOLD analysis project Ga0210059, IMG submission 188042) | Ecteinascidia turbinata endosymbiont from Florida, USA - Sample 2 (SPAdes) (version 2) | ecosystem: Host-associated > Tunicates > Ascidians > Unclassified | place: Key West, Florida... | reverse complement strand
CTTTGATCGCCTTTTTAGCGTTTCTGGTTCAAAAGTTATGATCTAAAATAAACAAATTAATTAATTAGTCAAGTATTTTTACTAACTTACATCATCACTTTTGAACCCGAAACCCCAGCAGGTCATCCAAAGTATCAAAAGACTCAGATTGTAGCCTAGTTTCCAGTAAAAACTTCAGCGAAATACTACCACCTAATGGTTGGTGCCCAGGGTCAGGCAAAGTGGGCCGATGTGGCCTGAAAGTCCTCCACTTATGACGTCACTCACAAAAAAAACACACCTCCCAAACAAAAAATTTTTTTCGAGTGCAATCTACTAGACTGGCCGATCTGTTTTAGCCGTTGAACAGCTCTCTAGCGCAATCGGCGGAGGAGCTAGGGCATTGGTAAGGCAACCGAAAACTGCTGTTTTTTAGGCCGAAATCAAAGTACGAATATACCGTAGACCGGCTCTCAACGAGTTAAGCATCTTTTTGATAAATTGCTTCTGATTGGCTGTGAAAATTTGCAATTTTTTACTCCTTGAAGGTAGTATTATTGTATAAGCACTGCAGCAATTTTTCTACATTACCATGCAAGATTATATATATGTGATTTACCAAGCTTGAGCAGAAGTATCACCACAAATCAAATCAAACTATCAATGAGTTTTTGAGAACAGCAACGTGTATTTCTATCATCAAAATATTCTACTCTAGCATTCAAGGATTTTGAAGGAAAAAAAATGACAGAACAGCAGCCCAGTTCATAGTTACCTCTTCTGCTGGACAAGAAATAGACTTTCCGTTGTGATCTGGCTTTACTTTAGATGCATATATTTTCAGTGTCTGTTTTTACCACTGTCCTGGAGAGAAGTGCAATATTAGCTTAATAAGTTAATGTTTTGACTTTTCTGAATTGAGGGAGAAACTTCCTGAGTGTTGTCAAAAGTCCTTTAAACATGCTTTGTTCAAACCCATGCTTGCATGATTTTCAGAACATGAAAACATTGAGTTTGTGTTTATCTCATGGAGAAAGCTGGTTTATTGCATCATCACTGCCTCTTGCCCATTTCCAGTTGCAATGACTTCATTTTCATGCAACTACTTTTAGACTGCATGCAGCTGTCACATATGTAATATATGCATAGTTTTGGTTTTGGTCTCCTTGCAAAAGAGGTATGCATCATTCCAAGCTTACAAAACAGCACTACTATGAATTTTGTAGATTGTAGTCAAATTTCTGCTCATTGGTGGCAGAGGCACTAAAGACAACATCTTACAATTTGCCTATCCAGCTTAAGCTTTTTCATCATGATTGTAACAGCAAATGTGCAAAATGCCTCCAATACCATTAGGTTTCCATTTCTGTAGAAAAAGAATATGAATGAAGCATTATTCCATGATTCGAGCATGTTTCAATTCAGCAAACAATTAATATCAAAATTATCGTTTAGCATATTAACCAACTTGTACTGAAATTTTCAGTTGTAACTTTTATGTACTATTGTGCCAAGATCTGAAACTTGGCCATATTGTTACCAAGTGGAAAATTTGAGCATTACGTTATATTCTACCATTCCATGTTGCCCATATTCTTCATTTGTCAACTTCATGTCATGTGTAATTGATTGATCCTATTTTAAATCATCTGGATTTTCAAACTTTTGCTTTAACTTAGTGTGTACACAAGAAGGCAAAGTATCAGCCAAGTTTTGTTGTACACAAGTGCATACTGCAAAGATTTTAGTGTGATTATTAAGCATTAATGGAATAATTGTTGGTTTTGCTGTCACAACCTCGGCTACTTAGGTGCCCACTGCCTTTCTATAAACCCTCTGTTATCCATTTCTGTATTGATGTAACATTCCTCAGCATTGGGTAAGTTACCCTGAAGTTTTTTATGTGTAGTAATTACCTTAGGCATAGCCAGGGGGGCCATGACCCCCAAATTTTGGAACATATAGTCAATTTGTGCTTTGAGAAGCGGTATCCCAAACAAACTAGTGTTATCTGCTTAAAATCAAGCATTTTGGCCCTTCCCAAATTTTTGGTCTGGCTATGCGACTGATTACAGGTTCGTGCAAGTCCGTTGGTACTGTTGCGATTGGTTTCTATTCATGAAGTAAATGCACACAAGTTGTGACGTAGAGATATTGCAGTAAGCAGTGTTAAATTTGTGAAGTTGTATCAACATGTCATGTAAAATACCACTATGAAGGTAGTTCTGTGTTGCAGATCATATTAATTTTTGTTTGTTGGCAGTAATCTTCCCAGTTAGTTTTTATTTTACTTTTACAGTTCCAGTTTCTTCGAAAGCGTTGCACAACCTGTTTTCTAAAAGTGTTGTTTTTCACGTTTTGCCTGCTTTGATATTTTTGAAGTTTGCGATCGACATACTTCCAACTTGATTGTAAATTGCAGATCGCTTCACAATGTTGATTACTAAACTTGCTGATAATAATTGCTAGTTTCCAACCTTTTTTCTGTATGAAATTAACATATTATTTCACAGGTCTTTTGTATCCTAAACCAAGACCGAAGTGTTGGCAAATTTCTTGGAGTAAATCGTTTTTTTTTCCTTTTGTGCAAGTAAAGCGTTCAGGTATGTCATGAATCAGCATCAAATTGAGAAAGATCTTTGGGCAGGGAACCTGGTTATCGGTCACAGTTATTGGATTTAATGTCACGGGCGGATCCAGCCAGTTAGGTTAGTGGGATGATTTAAGTAATATTTGGTAGTCAAGTCTCATCATTACGGTTCACTACTGTAAGAGAGATGAAGTATACTTCATGACACTGATGTGGTAAAACAATGGACAAAAATGGCCTTATATCACGAATGCTGTTTTCTGAATAGTACGAAATCATGGTGAATAAAGTTAGTTTCATAGGTTTTAAGTGGAGCGATTCCTCCCTTCAGATCCGCCCCTGCATAATGTGTGTTGTAAAGTTTATATATCTTTTACAATGCCTGGAAGTACATGACTGTTGAAGCAAATTCTTTAAAAATTTTCAATATCCAGTTCAGTTTTTTATTGGGAACTAGTCCATTGCAATTGGTTGTGTCCTTGGCAGTTATCGCGTGGTGCTGTCTATATTTTCAGTTTGTGCCCACATTTTATGTTAGCAATGCTGATGTACATTATTACGTCTTCAAAATATGAGCTGTGACGTGTTTGGCCGCCTGTAACAGCAATATACTTACAACGAGCTTGAATGCAATATAAAGTTTGTAAACCTAAACGCAAGCTAAAGTTGGCAGCATTGACGTTACTGTGGAGTTTTGTATGGTTCTGAAGTGTGCTCACAAATGCTTTTTCTAATTTTTAGACGTGCTCCATAGTGCATTTTCCAGTGCTTGTTTTCACTGGGCCTTGGGTTTGTTTGGTAGTGAATAACATTGGTGGACAGTTGCACCTCATCTGATAATAAACATATTCACCCATGCAAACCTACATTGAGCTATGAAGACGACCTATATTGAGATACAAACATGACATTCACCAGTGCAAGTAATCATGATATTTACTTCGAATCAGACCAGGGTTGGCCATAGCCGGTGCGGGACCCAATGCAAGATCTAGGTGTGGGCCCCTCTGAGTAGTGGTTTTATGACGTCAACGTGCTCAGTTAATTGTGCTACGACCTTTGTGATAAAGATGTTTTATGAAAATGGCCTATATCAATATCACAATGGCAGTAAAATGTTGGAGTTGATCTGTATGTAGGGCTGGGTGGGGGTGCCCAAACTGACTTTTTCCCTGGTGGTGGACATTATATAGTGTACTGCTACCACTCGTAATCAATCCGAAAGTTGTAAAGCGGTGTTTCTCAAACTGGGTGGAATTGCTACCTTGGGGGTGATAGGGGGAAAACACCACAAAGGGGGCAAAAATGCTCAACCAATCGATCATTGAGTTAACTCCAGTAGCCTACTATTGTGACTTGTTAGTTTTGTTGCGATCGGAAATCCCGAGCGGCATGTGCGCAAACTTTCGCACCGTGGCAACAAGCAGCAATAGAGATCACCCGACGAGATCACTCTATTATTGCTTGTTCGCGCCACATACATACATTTTTGTTCTTCGCGCACATCCCGTTCGTGGTGAATCCAGGGGCGCAGCCAGGATTTTTCTAAGTGGAGGCTGAAGTTGTGGAAGCAAAAGCCTTGAAAGGGAAAAATTGCTTGCGATTAGAATAGTCAAGGAAAGCACGTAATTTGTAGATAAACAATTGACTGTACTCATCACGAAAACTCGGGATCCTTCCAACTAACCTGCCATCTTGTTTCTTTGATATTTTTTCCTGACGACCGCAAAACTAGACAAGCTTGATTACATGTCTCAGCCGAGCTTTGTTTTGATCTATGATCTTTTTTCTGCTGTCGGAAAGCATATTTCTCACGTCCACGTTTCCTTCATTTTTGCAAAGTTTAATAAACACATCAAACTTGTCTGCGCAAAACTTGTCTTCTTTCGCTTTTTTCCAGTATTTGTGAGCTGATTTACCAACATACCAAGGGCCTTAGCTGCCAACATCAGGTGCAAACGCACGCAACACACCATTTGCAAAGTGACCCTTCATGAATTTCACTGCAGGCTTACCCACTTAAACTCCTTCAACCGTCGCACTTCGAAACGTCGCTTCTGGAAGCTTGTGTGTACCACACGAAAATCGTATGGAGATGGAAGAGTCCAGCTATTTAACAATAAAGCTCTTCGATCGCGTTCACTCAGAGAACGCCCCACAAAGTTCCCAATGTCAATAATCTTATGCATGCTTGGGGGATTCGCCGAAACATCGTCGCTACCAATTGCACCATGCTCTTCTATCGGTGAGCAGGTAGGCCTACTGTTCTGACATCGGTCAATAAAAACTTTTCGAGGCTGCTTACGCTGATCTGTTTCATACGAAGATAAATGTATTTAATTTCACCACAAACTTGTCCGATTTCACTCAACACTTTTCGCTGACTAAAGAGCGGCGTGCAACTGATTAGCAGAATAGCTATATAATTCAGCTTGCAGCTAGCGGTCACTCACCTCGCACTGCATATCAGACAGTGTTGCCACTGGGGTCAGTCTCGTTAACATCAGATTATTACCTTTTTCAACATCAGATATTTACATTACAGTTTAATTTCAGCTAAATGCTTTCATTACCAATACAGTCCCGTCACCATGGGGGTAAGCCCACCAAACAAAACTCCAAGCACACCAAATTGAAATATGAAACACTTTAAATCAGTGGAGTTTTTGTCAAATTTTTGAATGTCAAATCCCCCCTGCACAAACGTCAGCCCCCTTACTGAAGACTATCTGGAGACAGTTCTGTACCAATACCTAGCAAAGTGCGATAACCCACGTTGAATCCGAAACTGAGCGAATTGTCGTCATTAAATGGAGAAATCGGTTATATGCGTAACGTGTTATGTTATCCCCAATGCTGGGAAGAGAGCTTTTTCGGTTTGGAACGATTACCAAACACACACTGGAGTGAGAAATCGATGCTAACTAACTTCATCCTGAAAGGATATAAAATTGGGGGAAAGAAACAACAGCTCAGTCAACATCAGATATGCTGCCAAAACATCAGACGTCAGACCTTTCTCTCAAAACATCAGAAGCGGTAACACTGATGCATATCATCCACGTGTGCGCATTAGGAACGTCCCAGCTTTGTGACGTATAAACTACACATCAATCGACACTGTTGGTAGTTCAAATGTCATGCTTGTTTCCACACTGGCAGAGCACGGCAACACCCAGCTCTTGTTATATATGGTAGCGCAAAACACGCAGGAATGAAGACAGCTGCTTCAGTAATTCTCAAATCTCGAAAATCCATAACCGCTTGGTTTGATAACGAATTTGTTGCTGCGCCTGTGGTACTGCCAAAGAACATTTTGCAATGCTCCCGATCTTGACTTACAGTACAATGTTGGTGAAAACTAAGAAAATAAACATCAATATTCTGATCGCTAAGGGAGGGCTTGAGCCCCTTCAGCCCCCTCCCTGGCTGCGCCTTTGGGTGAATCATACAATCAACGCAACACTACCGGAGAGGTTGCAACAGTTTCTTGCAAATTTTAACTTATGTAAGCGCCCTGCAGAGCAGTGCTTACATTGAGAGCGCAAGGAGAAGCGCATACCGGGCCAAAGCATAACATCCTCGATAGTGAAATCACTGTCGGCAGCTTCCTTTGGCTTTAATGGGTTGGGGCGAAGTAAAACTTACTATGATAAATCGTTGGAAGTTGTTACTAAAGCAATTAATCTGTTGAATTTTTGCACTGGATCGTTACATGTGCCTGGCTACAGTGTGGATTATTTCAAGGCTGCGGAGCTGTCATATAAATGATACAGCTCCGGATCAGGAGCTCTTCTTTTCATGAACATGGCTCCATCGCTCGAGCTCTCGGTTTTCATGAGTGTAGCTCCAGCTTCTGTTCGTTTTCACACATTAATATTTTAATTGTCTTGGTGTGTCTCAAGTTCAGTGGAAAATGAATTATATCAAGTACACAAAACTAACGAGAACATACCAAACGTTTTTGACTACCCTATTTTCCGGGATATAAGTCGATATTTTGACCCCTAAAATTTTGCTTAAATATCAGGGTCGACTTATATGCGGAGTAGACTTTCAGGGTACATTGAAAAATTATTTTTATTGAGAAATATTTATACATATACACTGCATATTTACACTACAATTAAAATCTTTCGAATTCATCTTCCTCATCGTCCGATTTAAACAGTGCTAACGTTTCCGCATCTGTAAGTCCCGTCAGCACATCATCGTATGAGTCCTATTCTTCTTCGGCGTCAGCAGTATCGTCCTCGGCATCCATATCTTTCCATAACCAGTCGTCCAAGAAGGGGGGTCGACTTATACGGCGAGTATAGCTTGAAATTCTAGTTTTTAGACCAAGAAATTTAGGTCGACTTATCTCCCGGATAGACTTATACCCCGGAAAATACGGTAATTCCATCTGGTATTTTTTTACAAGCAGTGCCCTTACCATGATGAAATCAGCGGAAAAACAACAATCACAGATTCAAAGAACAGTTACTGGCAGAAACGTAACTCAAGATAACGGCAATACAGTATAAACAATTTCTGGAAAGGCAGTCGCTGGTTTTGCCGTCAATGCCTGAGGGCTTTTTGTTATTTCTTACCACCAGAATCAAGATAATGGCTGTTTGGAAAACTACATTTGTGTCCGAGATTTTAAACACAGACCAGTCCCAACTGAGCAAGTGTTTTGCACTCGTTGCAGCCTTGACGATTCCAGCCAGCAGCGCTGCCCAGGCAAACCATGCAAAGAGCGCAAAATCCATAGTCGACTCTTATGTGTTCTTTCTAACACGCACACATTTGCATTAACACAAATGCGAAGATGCGTTTGAAATCCCTTTGTTCAAAGAAATAGTATGACTTCTAGCAAGAAATTCACATTTGGCTTTTTTTAAATAGCCGAAAACTTCTTGATTTCGTATATTTTGTACTCATATAAGCAGTGATGAATCGCAAAGTAAAGCACAATTTAACCTGCAAAGCTTAGGAGAAAATAAGACTGTGGTGACCGTGCTGAAAACAGATTTTTTCCACCGATGAAAACGTCAAGAAAAGTCCACATTTGTTTGAATTGATTTATATACCCTCCTGATAATCTACTGCTGTGCAAAGCAATGCTAGTTCGCTACCAATTATAACATTCATGTTATGCTACTGCTTGTAAACGCAGTGTTCCTAGTGAACTTGGGCAGTAATCAAGTAAGCCTAACGGATTCTATTAAAATTTCCTGCTTTGCAATGGCGTGCCGTGCATTTCACGCTTAAATCTGCAATGGTATCATACCGTAATCAAACACGCTGGTAACAGCATGACTACACAGCTACAAAAGCTATGGATATTGTATTATATACCTATTCATTGTATTATATACCTATTCATTCTAGCTCAGTTCATTTTAGATCACTCCACTACTACAGACCCGGTTTTATCACTCTAACTAGACTAGAAAGGAAGATGTGGTAGTCAACGTTTTTCTTTCTTCAACAACACTGGTTCTCAACCATTTCACTGAAGGGACCCAAATCCAGACGCGTAACCAGAAAGTTTGGTAGGGGTTTGGGGGCAAACAACAACCGAGTCTGAACATTGAAATATTCAAAATTTAATACCCCTTGATTTTAAAGCATCGTCCATGAAATGTGGATTTTTCTGGCCGGTTTCTGAATGATTATGTTCAGATTTCAGCCGGCAAAAAGAAAGTCTATTTTGATTGAATTGACAAGCTTTAAAACTTTATTTTTAGTAAAGTTCCAAATTTCTGCTTTGGATGAAAGCCACCATTTGCTCAAGACTTTTCTGCGAAAACAATTGTAAAAATCTCGATGCTAAGTGCAATCTGCAGTAGGCTATGCGTTTTGCAGCCAAGATTGCTGTTGAGCAAGAAATCATCGTGGCCGCAATTATAAATGCATTTTTTATATTTGCGCGCTTCTGATGTAAGCCAACACCAACACAAGTTCAATCGAAGCCGAGTAGCGATTTTTCTCTTAGACCCCGACTCCCGAAGTAGGTGTACAAAACTTGCGCGTATGTAAAACGTGGACCTTGTCCAATTCTTGAGCGACTGGTTGACGTACGCAGCCACTAGCGTACGAAGGGGGGAGGCCACTGTGCCATGGCCATCCCCTCAGACCCTAAAAATAAAAAATGTAAACACAGTATTGTCCAAAACTAGCTTCCTGATTGCACAAAAATGCGTATTTTTAGGTGTAATTTTGCAAAATTTTCCCGGGGGTATGCCCCCGGACCCCTAGAATGGTCGTGCCTTCGGCACTTCCCCAAAGTTGATTTGTCACGTTACACGATTGTGACGAAACTTGGCCTCCCCCTCGGAAATTTTCTGCGTACGCCACTGTATGCAGCTGAATCTTAGAGTCCCTCAACGCGTTTGAAAAATGTTTGGATTTTATGTCATCAAACGCTATAAAAATCGACTGCAGCAGCTAGTGACGTAACTAGAGGTTCCAGCCAGGGGGTGGGAAACTTAGCAGAAGGGGGTCCACTTGCCAACACTCAGAAAAAGATGAAAATGAATACGGATGTAGATCTTCATACTAAAAGACGAAATCACCGCAAAACATACTGAAAAACTTCCGAAAAACGCAACAAATTACTGAAAACCGAAAGAATACTTAATGCCGAAATACGAAATATAAGCCAAGTGGGGGTCCGGTTTTTACATTTATAGCTTGCCAGGTGGAGCGGTTCGTACCCCTGCCCCCCTCGTTATGCCATTGGCGGTAGCATTTTTGTACGCTACTTAGCCTACATTAAGCTGGCTTCATAACAACGATTAGATATTTATCTAGCTATTTAGAGCTAACAAATTTCACAAATATGATAAGGACAGTTTTTCAATTGCGGAAAGTTACACATGCCCTCTAAACAAACTTGTTTATATTTGACCCACTCAGTCTTCACCAGTTACCGTGTATACTCACTTATTAGCCGCATTTTTTTACCTGCAATATGGCCTGTATTTTGCTTGCGGCTTCTACGCGCAACATACCCAGAGAGACAAAGTTTTCGAATGAGCTATCACCTAATTTCAGTCATCCGGTCGAACCGCAAATGCCATTTGGCAATGGGCGAAAGTAGGGCGCTCTACCGTACTTATAGACGAACTTCCTTCTTCCGACGAAGATTTCCTAGGTTTTGAACAATAAAATTGACTTTCATTACATTTGCCTGTAAAAATCAATATTTTGTGGTTGGTTGATCGCGCCGGGTCTTCACCGGTGAAAAGGTCAATTGACCTGCGGCTTATCTGCAGATGCGGCTAATAAGCGAGTATATACGGTATGTCCAATCGAAACAACTCACTGAGACAAAAATTATGTCACTATCTTAACCAGGGCCGCACATTGAATGACATATGAAGGCCGCCCATTCAATGACTGACTTTGGTCTTAGCAAACTAAATTTACAGCAGTTTAAGCTAACGTACCGAAAGCGTTCGAATCCAAACTGCAATGCTAACGACTGTTTGTTACTTTTAACCAGGCCCGGATTTACATTGGGGCTAGCGGGGCTTAAGCCCGGGGTTCCCAGGCAAGCGGGACCTCGTATTTCTTCCAAAAAAATTAAAATCCTGCTGAAATAGCTTCCATCCTTGTCACACAAGCTTTGCAATGCTAATAGCCTACCTAAACCCGGTTGTTCAACTTGTCTGTAATCTCCATAAATCAAAGTATTGTAATTCGTACACGTTTATAACGTGGTTAGGGGTCCTAATCATAACATAAAATTGCGATGAAAACGCTTAAGTTGAGGCCTGTTGTGTTCGTAGCTCATCTGCGCCTGCTCTCAAAATGTGTTCGGACTGAAACGTGAGATCCGCCGAGGTATTTACAGGTCTATAGTTAAGAACGCTAAACATTGTAAATGCTACAAATATTTTTAATCTAAATGTTTAACTTTTACTTTTGACACAATATGTTTAGGAAGGTTTTATTCATTACGATGAAACTTGATAAAAATCACCACATTTTGAGCGAGTTTTAACTTTTCACAGCTTGTAATATATTAATACAAAGTGTGGATTGGAAGAAGTTAAAATTGCTATGCTTTGTTCAGTTACAGTAACTTCTGATAGCCAGAAAACTTCTGAGAATTTTGTATGCTTCTACCCTACCACGTGACATTAGTGATATTGACCACTTCTGAGCTACTTTCTGGTTGTTTCAACCACATACGCAGAACTGGTTTTGGACTTGGTTTCGTGAGAGCGCCGCATTATGCAAAAAGTCAATCTTGCGTGAAAGCGGTGCCGCCTGACCTGAAGCAGCGTGAGGGCATTGGTTTACGCAGCCGTTCGTTGTTACGCCATACGATGTGTTATAATTGAGATTAGCCCGTATTTAGATTTATTCTAGTCATACCTTCAAACTCAACTGCGTTTTGTAAAAGTTAGGATAAACTCAATATCACTCTCCAAACAGTTACCTTCCTCGTTCCTTTGTTATTCCTCGTGCGAGGTCCAGCCACACCAATACCAGGAAATAAAGTGCAATCAAAGCTAATTCCATGAGCAAAGATTTAGAGAACTGCAGTGCATGCGATTTTTGTTTTAACAGTCATGTTTATCGTTCAGGTATGCATCTTGTTTTGAGTAAAGTACGCAGGCCTGTCGACAAAGGGGATCCTGATGCTACATTATTTTCAGTGTTGGCAACAAAATTACATATATTAGACTGAGACATCTGCAAAGAGTCTAAGTCTCCCCTCGCCTTCATACATCGAAAAGCCGTCGCTGGGATTTCACACCTCACGATTGCAAAGGCTGCAATAGGTGTAAAATCCAGTGAGTAAAATTGTATAGTAACAGAAAATAAAGCATTCGCTTATTTTTCGTGAACCATAATCGAACCATTTTTTGCTTTTCGGCATTAACATCACCTGAGCAGAACCGCTTGTAAACATTTTTTACCAGTTTTTTTATTAAACTGTACCGTCACCATATTTTCGCCATCCAATAGGATGCATTTAAATTGATGTGAAATAAAATGAGTACTAAAGATGAATTTGTAGGCTTATATTAGATGACCTTTAACGTGTTCTGGCACAATGTAGGTCTAATGTAGCAAAAGGTATTTATCAGAAGTTTATTTTTGATGAAAAAGCCAGAGTTTCAATCAATATATTTTCTGAGTTTTAATCGTTGGTTTCCGGTTTTTGGTGCTACTTTGCGGATTGTGAATTTTCAAATTGGCGAACGAAATCGTTGCTTGTGCGGAAACCGCCCTGGCGTTGATTTAGCCATGCTGTGTGGGTAGATCAGAAATCAGAATCTCTACATTATATTGATAGAGAGACACTGGGTATATGGTCTTATCAGCAATAATCTTGCGCTATGATATGACGTAA